>ERZ890510.815-NODE-815-length-22830-cov-8.508716_pt1 | contig 22830 bp, 16 predicted proteins | sample MGYA00521265_ERZ890510 | MGnify/ENA primary metagenome ERZ890510 (study PRJEB32303, sample SAMEA104408624) | aquatic metagenome | biome: Brackish water; feature: Chemocline; material: water | place: Baltic Sea | collected 2014-10-26T21:54:00 | depth 110 m ...
CATTGTGAAGGCGCATCATTTCAAAGAAAAACGAATTACAGGACTCTTTTAGAGCTTCCACAACGTTTAGGGACCCATGCTTAGCTAAACACTTGAAAAAATTTCCTCGTCCAATCGGGTGTCCGCCGTTGCAGTAGTAGGTGTAATTTTCATCGATCGTGCCCGCCGACAGAGCCATTAATGCAACCATCGGTTTAAACGTTGAACCCGGTGCCAAAACGCTTTGGGTAACTCTGTTAAAAAGAGGTTCATCGGGTGAATTGAGGAGCTCGTTCCATTTTTGGGGGTCTAACCGGGACGAAAAGAGATCCAAATCATAATCGGGTGCGCTGAGCATAGCCAACACTTCACCCGTATTGGGGTCGAGCGCAATCACTCCACCTCGTTTATTGACGAACAAGGATTCCGCAAAAGCTTGTAGGTCGGCATCAATGGTCAGAGTTAGATCTAGACCATTAATTGGTGCCTTGTTCATTTCGCCGCGAAGGTAGTCATCCACGACCTGGCCTTTGATATTGACCATCTTGTAATCCGCTCCTGTGGTCCCTCGGACAAAAGATTCATATTCAAGCTCTAGACCACTTTGCCCAATAGGATCTCCGCGTTTGTACACCTCGTCCGTTCGTTCACCTAATTTGGAATTAGTAATTTCGCGAACGTAGCCTAGGGCGTGGGTCATGTGCGCCGGCGTGGTATAGGTTCTTTTTTGAGTGATATCATAATCGATTCCACCTAAAACTGCCCGCTGCTCGAGAACACGACCAAGTTCGGCCATGGTAAGACTGCTTTGTACTATGCTCCTTCTGAATGCGCTATGAGCACGTGCTAATTGAATTTGATGGGCAATGGTAGAGTCGGAGACATTCAACAAATTAGCCAACAACGGAATAGTTGAATCGTCAAAATAGCTGGGCGTCACGTACAGCGTGTAGGATGGCTCATTTTCGACCATGAGTACGCCGTTTCGATCGAAAAAACGGCCCCGAGGAGCTTGAACCCTGTGCTCTCGCATGGAATTGTTTTCCGACTTTCCGGTATGCGACTTACTATCTACAAGCTGCAGTTTCCCAAGCCGAAGGGCCAACGTACTTAAAATGATAAGCACGATGGCTGAAAAAATGCGTACGCGAGAGCGACCTTCATCCATGATTTGTTCCAGGTTGGCGAGTGAGCGGCGTTTCCCGCCAAGGCATCGACGGTACGTCGTATACTATCGAATAAAAGGTAGCTGAGTTCCGTTCATAAGGCCGTTCTTGCAAATCAGTTTCTATTCGCTACCATTGAAGAGAAAATCGCCGACTTTTGTATAAAAAATTGCGATTCTCAAGCTGCAAGCATTTATTGGGGAACTGGCAACTACGCAGATTGACGTGGCGTTAAACAACACGTATTGCGCGGAAGCCACAGACTTGCAGATCCCCTTATCGAAAGCAAGAGAAGGCCTTCCACTCGCCAGCATTCTCTTCGAGCACAAAAGGCTGATATGAATACATTATTCCGGGGCGCGACTCGCGTCTACTTGCTGGCGATACTCGCTATTGGTATAGCATTCTCTCCTGGGGTAGCGCAAGCCCAGTATTTTGGACGAAATAAAGTTCAATACGATAATTTTGACTTTCAGTCATTCAAAACGGACCATTTTGAAATCTTTTTCTATCCCGAAGAAAAAGAAGCTGTTTCTGATGCTGCGCGTATGGCCGAAAGATGGTATCAGCGACATTCTCGCACGTTCCTGAGGGAGTTCTACAAACATAAACCTATCATTTTTTACGCAAATGACGCGGATTTTCATCAGACAAACGCCATAAATGGGTCGCTTGGCGAGGGCACAGGTGGAGTTACTGAAGGGCTCAAAGAGCGGGTGATCATGCCATTAACGGGCAGTTACAAGGATACAGATCACGTTTTGGGACACGAACTTGTTCACTCTTTCCAATATGATTTGGCACTCTCTAGGACCGATTCCACGCGTTTCGCTTTTGAATTGGTCCCTCTTTGGTTGACGGAAGGAATGGCAGAATATTTTTCTGTTGGACGTTTAGATCCACACACCGCAATGTGGATGCGCGACGCAGCACTGAGGGATGACTTGCCTACGATAAAAAAAATAACGACGGACATGAGTTATTTTCCATATCGATATGGACAGGCGTATTTGGCTTATATCGGCGGAAAGTATGGTGATTCAGCTGTCGCGAACCTGTTCAAAATGTCCGGACAAGTGGGTGTTGACTCCGCTTTTGTATACACGCTAGGAATTACGTCCGATTCATTATCTACCGAGTGGATTCAAACCGTTAAAGATACCTATTTACCGCTGACCGTGGACAGGGATAGCGCTGATGTGGCAGGCCGCAGAGTTCTTTCGCCCGATATGGACGCTGGGAAAATGAACATTGCGCCAGTATTGAGCCCAGACGGTCAATATGTCGCGTTTCTATCTGAAAAAGATCTGTTTGAGATTAATTTGTTTATAGCCGACGCCAATACTGGCGAGATCATTCGGAAGCTAAAAAGTGGCAACCGTGATGCTCATTTTGATGCTATTCGGTTTATTGCTTCGGCCGGCGCATGGTCCCCAGATGGTCGAAATTTTGCCTTTATTACGTTCGTAGAAGGCGATAATGAAATTTCGATTCTCGACTGGACTAAGGGGTCCGTCAAACAGCGATTTTCTGTTGAAGGTGTAACGGCTATTACAAATTTAGCTTGGTCTCCAGACGGCGATGTGCTCGCGTTTTCAGGAATGGATGGCGGCATCAGCGACCTTTATCTGCTCAACATGGAGTCGGGCGATGTTCGTCAGCTGACCAATGATCGCTATGCAGACTTGCAGCCAGCATGGTCCCCGGACGGCAAATCCATTGCCTTTACGACGGACCGAGGGACTGATGGAACCAACTTCCGGACGCTTGAATACGGCCAGGAACGTCTTGCCATCATTGATACCGAATCGCTCGAAATTCGAGTGGTTAAACCGTTTGACGGTGCGCATCACAATCCGCAGTTCTCCCCAGATGGCCGCAATTTGTACTTTATTTCCAACTACGATGGGTTCAAGGACGTTTATCGAATGGATTTGGCTACCGAGGACGTGTATAAGCTGACCAATCAGCGCACGGGTGTATCTGGCATCACCGCTTTGTCTCCGGCAATGACGGTCGCTGCTCAAAGCGGACGCATGATGTTTTCTGTTTTCAGCAATTCGGAATACACCGTTTACGCCCGCGAAAGTGATCAATTAGAGGGTGTCCTTGTCCAGATAGGTGAAAGTACAGAGCGCCCAATCGCCTCCGTGTTACCGCCTTACCGAGGTATGGATGAAGGATTAGTTGGAAACTACTTAAATGATCCTCTAACTGGACTTCCTCCTGACCAGGATTTTATGACGGAAGTATACAGTCCGCGTCTGAAGCTTGATTTCGTGGCACCTCCCACTGTTGGCGTCTCGGCCGGCGGAGTGTATGGCTCGGGAGTGACCGGTGGGGTGGGTTTCTTCTTTAGCGATATGTTGGGAAATCACAATCTCACCTTAGTGGCCCAAGCAAATGGCACGTTTAAAGACATCGGTGCTCAAGTTGGCTATTTGAACCGAAAAAACCGAATCAATTGGGGTGGATTTGCAGGTCACACGCCAATCGTTTATGGTTCTTCACAGTATGGTCAACCACAAATAGACTCGCAAACAGGACTTCCTTCTCAAGTTATCAACCAGTACAAATACCGTATATACATTGACAATTTGGAAGGAATTGCGTCCTATCCATTCACAGCTACGCGCAGGATTGAGACCTCAGCTGGCTTCACTCGATACGGTTTTGACTACGAGGTCGACAAGTTCTATTACAGTACCCTGGGTGTTCGAAGAGTCCGGACAGACCTTAATTCTCAAGAGCCTGATGCCGTTTATTTTGCAAAAGCAGGCGTGGCCCTGGTTTCAGACTATTCCTTTTTTGGTTTCACGTCTCCAATTCGGGGTGGCCGCTCAAGACTTGAAGTATCCCCGTTTGTGGGGTCTCAAACGTATTTGCGCGTTCAGGCCGATTACCGTAAATATGTTCAAATTCGATCTCTCACCTTTGCCTTCAGAGGACTTCACGTTGGTAACTATGGAGCCAAAGACGAAGATAACGCGCTATTTACGCAAGAATATCTCGGATACGCCAACAGCTTAGGCTTTGTCCGCGGATATAGTTTCACTTCTTTTGTCGCAGATGAGTGCACGCCAGTGGCAAATGGTTCTGGGTGCCCAGAACAGGATCGCCTATTAGGAACGCGACTAGGATTGGCCAGTGTTGAGATTAGAGTTCCTCTTTTCGGATCAGAATCCTACGGCTTGATCAACTTCCCGTACCTACCAACGGAAGTTTCCTTTTTTGCCGATGGCGGCGTTTCTTGGACTGAAAACGAATCGCCAGTATTGAAGTGGGAAACGAAAGCTACTCCTGACAGAATCCCCGTCTTTAGCGCCGGAGTTTCGACTCGATTTAACCTTTTTGGCTATACCGTTTTAGAAATCTTTTACGCTCGACCTTTTCAGAGGCCGGTAAAGGGTGCTCACTTTGGATTCCAGATTGTACCAGGTTGGTAGGAGTCGCGTTGCCGTATGATGTATCTTAAGGCTTTCTCTGTGCCTAAGATTTAATACTGTAATGTATTTCAAAGTTCGACCCTTGTTATTCCTTCTGAGCGCTGAGGGGGCTCACTCAGTTGCTGTGGCTGCTGCACGAGTTGCGCAACGGGCCACACCGTTCTTGTTGGATTCAATGTTTGAATTCGCACACCCCAGTTTGCACCAGGAAATCCTGGGCAAAACATTCTCAAACCCTGTTGGCCTCGCGGCTGGATTTGATAAAAATGCTCGCCTGATTCCATTTTTTAAAAAGGCGGGTTGTGGTTTTGTAGAAGTCGGGTCGATCAGCGCAAGAAAGAGTAAAGGCAACAAGCGACCTCGGGCATTTCGGCTGCCCGAAGACGAAGCCCTCATTAATCGAATGGGCCTAAACAACGCCGGCGCAAAGGCAATTCAACCTAGGCTGAAACGAAGTGCCGGTCAGAACGCATTCCCTATTGGCATTAACATCGTTAAATCACATGATCCGGCCATTACAGGGCAGGAAGCGATTGACGATTTCTGTGAAAGTTTTCGGATAGTGGCACCTTGGGCAGACTACATCGCCCTCAACATTTCTTGCCCGAATACATCTGAGGGGAAAACGTTTGAAGATCCCAATTCCCTTGATGATTTGTTGCGTGCCATTATGCGAGAACGGTCTCAAATGACTCGCAAGGTGCCTATTTTGATTAAAATGTCGCCGCCTAGTCAGTCAAAATTTGTGCTTGACAGCTTTTACGACGAAATGATACTGGTTTCACTCGCGCATGGTGTAAGTGGTTTTATCGCCAGCAATACGGCCTCCGATAGAGATGGCCTGATCACATCACCAGAAAGAATTGCCGCTATTGGAAAGGGTGGATTAAGCGGTCGGCCTATTTGTTCACGAGCCAACGGTTTGGTCTCTTATCTTTATCGAAAAACAGAAGGAAACGTACCCATTATAGGCGTGGGTGGTATCTCAAGTGCAGAAGACGCCTATGAGCGGATCAAAGCCGGCGCCTCCCTCATTCAACTCTACACTGGATTAGTTTATCAGGGTCCTGGATTGATTCGTTCCGTCAAAAAAGGACTAGTCCGATTAATGGAAGAAGACGGACATTCTTCTATCAAAAAAGTTGTCGGGATTGATGCCCGATCGCCACGTATTTAGATTACATACCGGCTAAAGTTTATGCCCATGTTAGTTGATTTCGAAACCGTTCCCCAGCTGTTTAACGGCTTAGTGAAATTCCATTCAGGAAAAGATCATGTCGTACTTCGGTATGTGGACAAGGACTCAAAAGAATGGACAGACATTTCGTGGGCGACCTTTAAGTCTCGTGTTCACGCGATGGCGGGTTACCTCTATTCACAGGGTGTTCGCCCCGGCGATAGAGTCGCCATCTTGTCTGAAAACAGGCCGGAATGGGCCTATACTGACATGGCGACGCAGTTATTGGGTGGCACCAATGTTTCCCTTTACACTACGTTGCCTTCAAATGAAGTCTCCTACATCATTCACGATTCGCAAGCGTGCGTTTTTATCGTGTCTACGGGGATTCAGCTCAAAAAGGCCCTCCAGATATACGATCTATGCCCCCATCTTAACAAAATTGTTTCGATGGTTCCGCTTCGAGAAGACGATGAAGATCATGAATATGTTGACATTTTTGAAGAGGCTATGGATAGCGGGGCTGCTCTATTTGATGAGTTCAAAGATGCCATTCATGCTAATGAGGCTGCCGTTCGGCCACAGGATCTCTCTGCTCTGATTTATACGTCTGGAACCACAGGCAATCCAAAAGGCGTCATGCTCACGCACAAAAATTTGTGCTCAAACCTGAAATCGGCCATTCAGCGCCTTCCTTTCAAAGAAGGCGGCCGACACCTATCCTTCTTGCCACTTTGCCACTCGTTTGAGAGACTTGGAGGATATTTGGGTACGATCGCAACGGGAATGGTTATATCGTACGCACGCAGTGTAGACACGGTGACCAGAGACATTTTGGACGTAAAACCAACGGTTCTGCTTTCCGTACCGCGACTCTACGAAAAAATCTTCAACTCAGTATTAAAGTCGGTCGAAGATGGCTCACCTACAAGCCAAAAAGTCTTTCACTGGGCAAGAAAAGTCGGATATAAATATCATTCGATCAGGGCGGCCGGAAAAAATCCTGGACCGTTGTTGAGTGCTAAAAAAGCTTTGGCACATAAACTGGTTTTTTCCAAGTTGCATGAAAAACTGGGCGGGTGCATTGAGTTCGGCGTTTCAGGCGGTGCGGCGCTTCCAAAAGCAATCGGGGAGTTCTTCTTTTCAGCCGGGATTACTATTGTAGAAGGTTACGGGCTGACGGAGACTTCGCCTGTATTGTCCATCACACCGTTTAGTAATCCTCGATACGGAGCCGTTGGCCACGTAATTCCAGGCGTCACTGTCGGAATTCAGGATTTAGATTCAGCAGAGATCATTGCAGAGCTCTTGGGCGATAATTATCCGAGCGATCTTACTTGTAGGGCGGGTGAGATAGTAGCCAAAGGCCCCAATATCATGAAAGGTTATTGGAAAAATGAAGAGGCAACGCGAGAGGCCATTGATTCAAATGGCTGGTATCACACCGGAGATGTAGGCCGTTTTGATGATGGTTTTCTGGTGATAACGGACCGTATCAAACACATGATTGTATCGGCCGGCGGGAAAAATATCTACCCGGGACCAATTGAAGAAGGCTTTAAACATGAACCTTGGATCGACCAAATCATGGTGGTTGGCGAGGCTCGGGAGTTTCTGACCGCGCTGGTCGTACCGGACTCAGAGGTCATCAAAAAATTCGCTCAGGAGCAAGGTTTGTCGGCTGTTAAACTTCAGGATATGCTAAACACAGACGAAGTTCACCGAGTATTTTCCCAATTGTTCAAATCGTATTCGCGACAAGCCGCTGCGCACGAAAAAATCCGAAACTTTCGATTGGTTTTAGACCCTTTCACGATTGAGAACGGCATGATGACGCCGACGATGAAACTCAAGAGAAAGGTTATCAATGCGCATCACATCGACTTGATTGATGAGATGTATGCCGGAGATATTTAGCCTCTAGGCGCTAGGCGTGGGGCTTGGGAATTTTGAACGAGGGCAAGGTTAACCCCATCCGAGGGCCGAACCGCCCTGATATATGATCAGGGAAAACAAATATGCTAATCCGGTCATGTATAACCACATGACCGCCGGCCATTTCCACGTATTTGTTTCACGTTTCGCAATGGCCAGCGTACTCATACACTGAAGGGCCAGTACAAAAAACACCAACAAACTTACGGCTACTAGCGGAGTGTAGACCGGGTCTCCATTTGGGTACCTGTCAGCTTTTAATTTCTCGCGTAGTAGGGGACTATTTTCGTCCGCATCTCCGACGCTATAAATTGTCGCTAACGCTGATATTATTACTTCTCGAGCAGCAAATGCCGACACGATACCGGCACTAATTTTCCAGTCAAAACCAAGTGGTCGCATGACCGGTTCTAGTGTGTGGCCAATCATGCCTATAAAGCTGTGTTCGATTTGAAAGCCAGCTTCTGCTGCCTCAATACGGCGATATCGAGTTACCATTTCAACTCCTACAGCTTCCTGAGCCGCTATCTGCGACATACCTGACAGCGAAAGACTATCCACTTTTTGTTCATAGACCGAATCGGCCATGGTCCTCAATGCTTGTATTTCTGGACTTGGATCCGTGCCAGGAAAGCGTGCCAAACCCCAAAGAATGATCGACATTCCAAATATGATCTTTCCTGCACGGATCACAAATGCTTTCGATCGATCAATCATGCGCCAGAAAATCTGCTTAAATCGTGGCATCCGATAGGGGGGAAGTTCCATCGCGAAAAACGATGATTCGCCCTTAAATACGATCCGTTTGAGTACAAATGACGCTACAAATGCCATGACTGTACCAAGCAGGTACATGGAAAACATAGCCAGTCCTTGGAAAGTGATGAGGCCAAAGACGGTGCCGGTCGGCAGGAATGCAGCAATAAACAGCGTATATACAGGTAATCGGGCGGAACAGCTCATCAGGGGAGCTACCATGATGGTAATTAGCCGATCTTTAGGATTGGCCAATGTCCTCGCCGCCATAATGCCGGGAATCGCACAGGCAAAAGACGATAAGAGAGGCACCACCGACCCGCCACCCAGCCCAACTCGGGACATCAACCGATCCATAATAAAGGCCGATCTGGCCATATATCCGGTGTCTTCCATCAACCCCAGAAAAAAGAACAACAATAAGATCTGGGGCAAAAACACCACCACATTTCCCACCCCAGTGACCACTCCATCCACTATGAGATCAGTCGCCATGCTGGCAGGAAATGAAGACCGAATGGCAGATCCCAAGCTAACAACACTGGATTCTATGACGTCCATCGCGGGCGTAGCCCACGAAAACACCGCCTGAAATATCAAAAGCAGGAGTAAAGCAAAAAATAAAGGTCCAAAAACTCGGTGCGTTAGTACAGCATCGATTCGATCAGAAACAGAAGCCGCTCCCGGATCCTTAACACGCGTAACTACCTGTGCTACAAGGGGAGTAAGCCAACCATAGCGGCCAATTACTTCTGCTTGCTGATACGGTACTTTACTTGCTCCGAGCCTATCCCTTACTTGCTGAACCGCTTTTTGAAAATTAGGCGCCCATTTGGTCCAGTAATCCAACATGGTGTCGCTGGTTAGACACTGCAACACTTCAATAAAACGTTGACGTTCTGGGACTTTGGGTGCTTCTTTGGCCAGAACGTCCATTAGTGCTGGAATTTCAACCTCAACGGCCGACATTAAGGTCCATTTTCGGTCGGGAGCAGGCGCCAACGCCTCTTTCCGTATCTGGTACTTGAGCTTTCCTATGCCATCATTTTTAGACGCAGTCATGGGAAGAATGGGTACGCCTAACTTCTCCGAAAGCATGCTCACATCCACGCTCAACCCAGCATCCTCCGCGGCATCCATCATATTGAGGGCTACAATGACAGGAATACCAAGGTCTAAAACTTGAGTGACCAAGTACAGATTGCGCTCAAGGTTACTTGCATCCACGACACAAACGACCAAGTCTGGACGCGGCTCATTGGCCAAGTGCCCAGATAGCACGTCGTAAGCGATACGTTCGTCGAGTGATTTCGGGCTGAGGCTGTACGAACCGGGGAGATCGATGATCTGAATTGGAACGTCGCCATCCATCCGTCCCGTTTTTTTCTCGACGGTCACTCCGGGATAGTTACCGACTTTTTGTCGCATCCCTGTCAACAAATTGAAGACTGTCGTTTTCCCAACGTTAGGATTCCCTATCAGGGCGACTCGTCTCGGCTTATTATTCTGGTCTTGGGTTGACAAAACTAAGCCACGTGGTTGTCGGTGAGAATGATGAGGGCGGCGTCCGCTTTTCGAATACTCAGGTGATAACCTCGAATTTTGATATCGATGGGATCTCCCAGCGGAGCAAATCTAACTAACTCGACTTCCGTACCGGGCAGTATTCCATATTCCATCAGTCTTATGGGAGGAAAATCTCCAACCCATCCTTGAATGACCGCTCTATCTCCCGGTTTAAGATCGGCTAATGTCATACTATCGACGGCGTGGCAAACACATTCATTGCTACTTCGCGGCGAAGAGCAATACGACTTGATTCCACACAACACACAAACGTATCACCGTTTTTCAGGACATGAATTACATTGCCTTCGATCACACCTAGTTCCCGCAGACGCTGAGCTTCTGGATCACCTAGGGCAAAAAATGAAAGATGTACCATTACTCCGGCTGCAAAGCTGGTCAAAGGTTGAGGTACGTGAATTGGGCTCATGAAATAATTCGTTAACTACGGCCAAATTAGCTTCTAAAATTACTACGCATCTGCGTTGAAGCAATTGGCCTCCCGTTACATCTTGTAAATTACAATGTACACCTTATTTAGAATGAATCTAAATAAGGTTTATTGAAAATGTTAGCCAAATATATGAATAAGCAGAGTAGTTTGTCTTTTATTCGTGCGGCCAAAAAAACCTCATTTCAAGTCTTTTGCACACCGCACACCTACTCCGGGTGCTGCAACACGGCCTAGCGTCCCGGCCCTCCAGTACGTTCTTGTTATGGAAAGGTCGGCCGAATAGCCTCCTCCGCGAACAATACGAAGTTCACGGTTTTCCAAGTCAAAAATGACCGGCTCCTCACCAGGAGTTGGGTAGTATTCGTAAAAGGAACCGATCCATTCTGCTACATTTCCGCCCATGTCAAATAGTCCAAAAACATTTGGTTTTTTTGTGGCTACCGGAAAAACATCAGCTATAGAATTTTCTATATATCGAACATAATCCCGAACCTCTTCTTCTTCATTGGTGCCGGGATACATCTGTTTCAGACTACCACCTGATGCCGCGTATTCCCATTCTACTTCGGATGGCAATCTGCCCCCGATAAAGGCGCAAAACGCAGCTGCATCGGACCAATTAATTTGGTTTACGGCACGACGTCCCCTCTGCTCTTGCTCGGGAAAGACGGTGGCGCGACCCGATTTCTCAGTAAACCAATCGTATTGATCCATGGTGGATTCGTACTTCGAAATGAAAAAGGGAGCGACTTGGACCGGATGAACGGGCTGCGCATCCGGATTGTCGTCGAAGTAGACATCGCCCATGGTAAAGGATCCACCGGGGAGCCGCACCCACTCGAAACCGACCGATTTTAACTCTGTGGTCAATTTTGAACTGGCACAGCCTGACCACAAGAATACAACTAGCAGAAAGACGATGAGTCGGGACATTTGGAATTAAAAGATGATGAAAGGGGCTGCGCTGGACTTTTTGGACCCCTAAACGTTGGCGAAGTTGCTATTCGAAGGTTGAAACAACCATGACCGACGGGAATCGACCCCGAAATCAGTATCACATTACGAAGAAAGGACTAGCTGATCTTGAAAACTGGATGGAGCAACCAATAGACCTATCTCATCAACGTGACGAAATGCAGCTCAAACTTTTCGTGGGCGGACACAAAAACAAACCGACTGTTATCAAGCTCATCGAAAACTTCAGGACTCAACAAAATGATCGGCTCCAAATTCTGGAATCAGAACTTGCTGAAATCCTTCCAAGTGTTCCATCAGGAATTCTACCCGAACAGTTTGAGTGGCTAGAACCACAAGGAACTGACGAGTCAACTCGAAAGAGAGCCGTTCAGGAACAGGCGTTGATTTTCCAACTCAGTATTCGTCAAGGAATGCTAAAAGCTCCAGCGCGGATTACTTGGTGTGATGAAGCATCGGCCCTACTGAAAAACCCATCGTTTTTTGCGTTTATTGGGCGCTTCTTTTCTCGCCTTCCTCTTTGCAGCTACCGCATTCGTGCTCGGCTCTATCGTAATGGCAAATATTACCGGTATCCCTGAAGGAGCGGACATGAGTTCATATCAGTTTCTTTCCGGCAACCTCCCCATGTTGCTCGTTTCACTGATCGGAGTATTTATTGGATCCTCTTTTGCAGAGGAACTACTCTATCGAGGGTTTTTGACGTCGCGAATTGAAGAGCTTCTCGGTAACAAGCATAACTCTATCTGGATAGCCATCCTTATAAGCAGCATCATGTTTGGTTTTGCTCACTATGAATGGGGTTGGATGGGAATCGTACAAACCACATTTATGGGGGCGGCGCTGATGGTTCACGAAACTATGGCCCAGCCAAAGAAACAAGATTACTTACTCGTACCTAAGAGCCTCTACGGGATTGCATGTCGCCGCCCGAATAGACTGATAACTAACGGTAAGCCAAGCAATCAACAAAGCCGAGGACCCAGCGATGGCAAAGATGCCCCACCCGATCGTTGTGGCGTACGCAAAGTCCTGAAGCCACATGGACATGGCATACCAAGCGATCGGAAAACCGACGACGCAAGAGATGAGTACTAACAGCGTGAATTCCTTTGATAATAACACGACAATTCTGGGTACGGAAGCTCCCATTACCTTCCGCACTCCAATCTCTTTTGTTCGCTGAGTGGTCACGAAGGATGCGAGCCCAAACAGTCCCAAACACGCAATCAACACCGCCAATACAGTGAAATACGTGTATATGCTTCCAAGGCGCTGTTCCTGCTCGTAATATTTTTCATAATCTTCGTCCATGAAGAAGTATCGAAACGGATAACCTGGCTCCCAGGATGTCCACGCTTCGTCCAAAAAGGCTAACGTCTCTTCCACATTTTCAGGGCGAATCCGAATAGGTAGGTAGCGCCGATTTTGAGTCCAGTTTCCCATGACCATAGGTTGAACCGTTGAGTGAAGGGAAGCATAATTTGCGTCTGCCACAACACCTATCACCGTCGCCCAACGGTCAGAATCGTCTGGGTTTCCGCCCAGTCTCGCTACTTTTTTCCCAACGGCCTCTTCGGCGGTGTAACCCAATTTGAGAGCGGCAGCCTCATTGATTACAAATGCTGTTGAATCCGTCATGTAATCGGCGTCAAAATCTCTTCCCGCCACAATTCGAAGACCTAACGTTTCCACATAGTCGTTGCTAACTTCGCCCTGTGCTGCAATAATAAACTCATCCTGAGTCATGTCTTCCGATCGAAACGCAGTATTGTTATGGATATGATTGGGACCTGGTATTAAACCTGCTGCGGCTGCCTCCACGATTCCAGGGTTCGTTAGAATCCTGTTTCTGAATGTATCAAACGTATTTTCTCCATTCTCGGTCTCTATGGGTAATACAACAATTTGGTCCTGGTCAAATCCCAGGTCTTGACTCTGAATGAAGTCAAGCTGTTTGTACACAACTCCAGTCCCGACGAGCAAGATTATCGAGATGCTAAACTGAAAAACAACCAAAACAGAACGTACTAAAACTCCCTGTTTACTTCTGGCAAAAGAGCCCTTGAGTACGACAGCTGGATTAAAGCTAGAAAGTACCAAGGCTGGATACAGGCCTGCGAACAGCCCCGTTGTCAATGCAATCCCTAACATTGCGCCAAACAACCACGGTTCAACGGTAAGATGTGCATTGGCAAGCGTAGAAAAATAAGGCAGAATTAGGAGGACTAAACCACACGCAATCACCATCGATATCATGGCCATGGTGATGGACTCACCTAAAAACTGGCGAATCAATTTTCCGCGATCCGAACCCATGGTTTTTCGAATACCAACTTCACGCGCACGGCCCGTAGCACGAGCCGTTGACAGGTTCATAAAGTTGATGCAGGCTATTGCAAGGACAAAAATGGCGATTGCCCCTAATATGTACAAATACCGAATGTCACCGACCTTCCCCACCTGCTCATCCGACTTGGAATGCAGGTAAATATCCGCCATGGGCTCAAGTTTCCAGTCATATTTAAGTCCCGCCTCGAGTGCTTTGTCATAACTTTGTCCCATAAACTGTTCTATTTGGGGACCAACAAACGTGCGCAGGAAATCTGGAAATTTCGCCTTCAAATCGGCAGGGTTGGTGCCCTGCTCTAAGCGGAGATACGTAAAGAACGAATTGTTAAGCCATGCAGGGTCATCGACTCGGCTACTTGACAGAAAGCTCAGCAAGACGTTAGGTCTGAAATGTGTGTTGAACGGCATGTCCCGCATAACTCCGGTCACTTCATAATCCAGTTTATTGTCATATCGGACTGTACGTCCCATGGCTGAGGTATCTCCAAAAAACCTTTTGGCCACAGACTCAGTCAACACAACAGTACCAGGTCGATTTAGGGCGTTCGATGGCTGTCCTTCCACAAAAGGAAAAGTAAAAATGTCAAATATGCTGGAATCGGCTTCGAATACTCCGTCCTGGTAGTACGGCTCGTTTTCTATCGAAAACAGGGCCTGAGTTGATTGACTATTAAGCCTCGAAGCGGTATTTATTTCTGGAAAAGTTTCCAAAAACTGTGTCGCCATTATCGCTGGGGACGATGCCGTTAAACTCGATTGATCTGCGACTTCGGCATCCAGCTGAACACGGTACACATCGTTCACATTGGCGTGCATGGAATCAAAACTGAGCTCATTCTGGATGAACAAGACAATTAGAACAAACGCAGCCAATCCTGTAGCTAAACCCGCAATATTGATAAACGAGTATCCTTTCTGGCGCATCATATTCCGAATTGTGATGCGAAAATAGTTTTTGATCATGAATATGTGTTACGAACGCGCGGGTGGTTAATCAGGAAATCGTTGTAGGCACTACACGTTGGAAAAGGCTTAAATGTTACAGGTATGGTTCTCTTTTTGTGCCAATCCGATTCGATCTCGCGGCACAAGTGTATCGTTAGAAGAACAGTTATTGATCACCTAACAATGGTGATAAACCCTTTTGGGACTGGATACGATGATATGACCACATGAAGTGGTTGAGGCATACGGATTGCAGACGGAATACTGGAACGATTAACTAACAAACCTCCTACAGAACAATGAAACGTATTCTAACTCTTGTCTTTGCCTTTTTTGCCTTTTGTGCCTTTTCAACCACATCAAATGCGCAGTCCAATGTTGCGAGTCACCAAATTGGCGTCAACGTGCATGAGATTGCCATTATTTCGGTGTCAGGTCAAGTGAGCATGATTATCAATGCCGCCACAGCTGGCGGTGAGAGCGGCCGTTATCATGACGCCGATAGGTCCCAGGCCATATTCTAGTCCTTTTGCTCCTCCGATGGCCGCAAAAATGCCTAGTCCGATGGCATCAATTATCGCCACTCGATTCCATTCTGTTGCGACCCGATTTCCGGCGAAAAAAACCACCAGGCCTCCAGCAATACAAACCCCCAAATACAATTCACTTTGAATCGCGGCCACGGGAGTAGCGCCCAATAACATGTCTCGAATTATTCCTCCGCCAACGCCCGTTGCCACAGAGAGTACCATCACTCCAAGCAGGTCAAGATCGTGCCGCATGGCTCTGAGCCCACCCGCAACGGCAAACACAAACGTTCCGATTATGTCCATGTAATCTATTAGAGACATGAAATAGTTTGATTAGTGATCAAAATCAACGATAACGCAAGATAGCCTCGCCTACGGCCTACTAAAACATTTTTATCCTTAATAAATGATTATTGATATATTTGTGATATATTACAAGAACCGGCATCGAGTTTTCGACGCTTCTTAGAGGTTATGTTCCAAAAGTAGACCCCAAAATTTATGAGCACAGATTGGAAAGGCGTTTTCCCAGCCGTCACCACCAAATTTAAAGACGATTTTTCGTTGGACTATGCCGGCACGCAGAAAGGCATTGAGGCCCAGCTCAAAGCAGGCGTCCACGGAATTATTACTACCGGAACACTGGGAGAAGCCAGTGCCCTTTCCTTTCAGGAAAAACAAGAAGTACTTCGAATAGCCGTCGAAACAGTTAATGGACGGGTACCCGTTCTGATGGGGGTGGCACAAAACACAACGCTAGAAGCCTGTCATGCGGTTGAAGACGGGCAAGTCAATGGGGCCGACGGGTTTATGGTGCTGCCGGCAATGCTATATGCCGCCGATCGTCGCGAAACGTTAACACACTTTCGTACCGTGGCCAGTGCCTCAGGAAAGCCAATCATGATCTATAATAATCCCGTCTCCTACAAGGTCGATTGCACGGTCGATATGCTGGAAGAGTTGTCGGATGAGGTCATGTTGGTAGCTGTAAAAGAATCGTCCGACGATGTTAGGCGCATAACTGATATCATAAACCGCCTTGGAGATCGATACCAACTGTTTACTGGAGTTGACAATTTGGCCATGGAGAGCCTTTTGATGGGGGCCGTTGGTTGGGTAGCAGGATTGGTCTGTGCGTTTCCCGAAGAGACGGTGGCCATTTACAATTTGGTTCAGGCTGGCCGAATCGCTGAAGCCCGCGAAATTTATCGTTGGTTCAAGCCTCTTTTGGACCTAGACGTAAATACTAAGTTGGTCCAAAACATTAAGCTTGCTGAGGTTGCGGTTGGACTAGGTACAGAATTGACTCGGCCACCTCGGCTGCCTTTAATTGGTGATGAGCGCGAAAGCGTCCTGGCTACCATCAGGACCGCCATGGACAATCGGCCAGACGTTTCAGATTACGTATAGCGATGACAACGTCCCCGGAATCATTGTCAGATCAGGCCTACGAACTCGTAGAACGCATGATAGTGACCCTAGAATTACCCCCAGGAAGTGTTTTTTCTGAGGGTGACTTGAGTAAACGCGTGGGAATAGGCCGAACCCCACTGCGCGAAGCGTTGCAACGGTTGTCGAGCGATCGGCTCGTCGTTGCGGTACCTAGAAGGGGCATTTTGGTCACAGAAATTAATGTGTCGGAATACCTTTCAATGCTTGAGACCAGAATGGTATTGGACCGGCTTATAGCTGAACAAGCCGCTAGGCGTGCCACTCCAGAAGAGCGAAGAGAACTTCGAGAAATAGCCACGTCTATAGTCGAAGCATCATTGAATGAAGATTCGGGTGCTTTCATGAAATTAGATATGACGTGCGACCGTATTTTGGAGAAAGCCAGCCGTAATCCATACGCGTACCAAGCCGTGACCTCAATGCATGCTCATTGTCGTAGATTTTGGTCGGTCCATCAACACCACGCCAGTTTGCTTGAGAGTGCTCAGTTGCACGCCACAATTATGAAAATGGTAGCCAATGGCGATTCAGAAGGCGCGGGCGCAGCATCGGACGCACTTCTCAATTACTTAATTACCTTCACTCGAACGGCCCTAGACTTGGATTAATTAAACATGAGCGTTCATCGATTTGTTTGTATTGATGCCCACACGTGTGGAAACCCTGTCAGAGTTGTAAAGGCGGGCGGACCCAGACTTGACGGCAAGAGCATGATTGAGCGAAGAGCTCATTTTATGGAAGAATGGGACTGGATTCGGACCGGTTTGATGTTTGAACCCCGGGGTCATGATATGATGTCCGGCTCCATCTTGTATGAGTCTACACGAGAGGATTGTGATATAGCCATTCTTTTTATTGAAACGAGCGGGTGCTTGCCGATGTGTGGTCATGGGACGATCGGAACCGTGACGGTCATGATTCAAGAGGGCTTAGTGACGCCTGCCACTCCCGGTCTAGTTCGGCTCGACACCCCGGCAGGACGTGTGGATGCGTACTACGACCTAGAAGGCGATCGAGTGTCAAACGTCCGCCTCATCAATATTCCTTCTTTCCTGTATGCCGAAAATTTAACTGTCGAATGCCCGGATCTGGGAGAAATCAGCGTTGATGTGGGTTATGGAGGCAATTTTTACGCAATTGTAGACACACAGAAAAACTTCTCAGATATTAAAAACTACACGGCCGGTGACCTAATTCGCTGGAGTCCAGTAGTGCGTCAGCGTTTAAATGAAATGTATGATTTCATCCACCCACTCGACAATCGAATTTGTGGAATGAGCCATATGTTGTGGACGGGAGAGCCAGTCAGAGAGGGTTCTGACGCAAAAAACGCCGTTTTTTATGGAGATAAGGCGATAGATCGATCTCCTTGTGGAACAGGAACGTCCAGCCGTATGGCCCAGTGGGCCGCACACGGAAAATTAAAGAAAGGAGATTCCTTCGTACACGAAAGCATTATCGGTAGTCAATTTGTTGGAAAAGTTGAGGACACAACCAAAGTGGCTGGTTTTGATGCGATCATCCCCAGTATTTCGGGTTGGGCTCGGGTGATGGGATACAACGAAATTATCATAGACGATGACGATCCGTACGCCCACGGATTTCAGGTCCTATAAAACGAAAACGATGAGCGATTCATACGATGTAGCAGTAGTGGGTGGGGGCGTTATCGGGATGAGCTGCGCCTATTATCTTCAGAAAGAGGGCGCGCGCGTATTGATACTTGATAGAGGGAGATATTCTGAAGCGGCATCAACTGGGAATGCCGGAATGATCGTGCCCAGCCACATCGTTCCACTTTCGGCACCCGGTGTTATTTCGAAGGGAATTAAGTGGCTGATGAACCCAGAAAGCCCCCTCTACATCAAGCCCAGTGCAAGCCCCAAGTTTATGAAGTGGCTTTGGTTATTTCAAAAACACTGTACTGCCGATCACGTCGCGTATAGCGTTCCGATTCTTAGAGACCTGAGCCTACTCAGTCTAAACTTGTTTGACAAAATATGCGCTTTACCTGGTTTTGAGGACGTGGGACTTGCCCACGATGGTCTGTTGATGCTACATCGATCAGAATATGCCCGGAAAGACAATTTAGAACTAGCGGATCTTGCCGAAGACGCGGGTTTGTTTATCCAAAGACTGGACCGAGATGAAACACTTGAATTAGAGCCCGCCGTGAAGACAGAAATAACCGGCTCGGTTTTTTTCAAGCAAGATGCCAGCCTACATCCCGAGTTGTTTTTGCGCGCCCTAGAAGCACGGTTAATTAATGGAGGAGCCACGATTGTAGATGCAGAGGTCCTGTCTTTTGAGCGATCGGGATCAGAGGTAAAAGCTATTAACACTACTTCTGGACGGTATACATCCAACCAGATCGTTCTTGCTACCGGATCCTGGACGCCAGAATTGGCTTCAAAACTGGGTCAATCCGTAGCTGTTCAACCTGCGAAAGGGTATAGCATTACCGTCCCGGTTACGGAGCCAAGTCTCCGAATTCCATGTATTTTGGCCGATGAAAAGGTCACAATTACGCCGATGCCAGGCTGTATTCGGTTTGGAGGAACGCTGGCCCTTCAAGGATTTGATTCCTCGATTGATGAACGGCGCGCCAGCCCCATTCGCAGGCAAGCCGCAGCGTATTGCGAAGGCTCCGAGGCGGTTGCAACATGGGCCGGTTTTCGGCCCGCTTCGCCCGATGGCCTACCATTTATTGGCTCCGTTCCAAAATATCCAAACGTGTTCGTGGCCACGGGACACGGCATGATGGGCGTAACATTGGGTCCCGTAACTGGAATGTTGATCGCAGAATTGGTTTCCGGTCGAGCCACTTCTTTAAACGTTGCACCTTTCAACGTGGATCGACACTAAAATGGCCAAAACGCAAATAGCTGGGCGGCCCCAACTGACTATCATCCAAGCAGAGCACTTGATGTTTGATCGGTTTGGAATGAGCTGCAAGGCTTCCGTTTTGCCCAGCGATCGGGATCAGAATTTTCGTCTCGACTTGGGAGATGGCAAAAAGGCTGTCCTAAAAATATCCAATTCGAACGAGGATCCATTATTTCTGGACTGTCAGAAAACCGTTCTGTCCAGATTGTCTCTCGCCGGACTACCCGTTCCTTCTGTGCTGGAGGAGGCGACCGTAGAAATTGAAGGGATTACCCACCAACTCCGAATCGTTTCGTGGCTACCGGGATCTCCTTTGGGATTGGCCAAGCCGATTGATTCTGGACTGGAAACGTCGGTGGGTTCTCTGCTAGGATCAATGGATCGAGAATTAGATGGCTTTCAGCATAGCGGGGCGCCCATAGATTTTGTCTGGGATTTGTCCAATGCCGTACCAACCATTGAGGACCGGAGCCATTTATTATCCGAAGAAGGCCGCGATCTCGTGGAATCGGTATTAAAATTATATCAGGCTGAAGTTGTCTCCCGATGGTCCTTGTTTCCAAAAGCGGTGATTCACAATGACGCAAATGACTTCAATTTGCTCGTCGGACCCGCCAAAATTAGCGGTCATGATCTCGCTGGGCTTCTTGATTTTGGCGATATCGTTTTCTCAGCTCGTATTTGTAATGCAGCAGTTGCCGCGGCCTACCTAGCGCTTCACAGGGACGACCCAGTTGAGGCAATGTGCAACGTCCTAAAGGGGTATCACGCAAAAATTGAGGTGACCGAGCCTGAGGTAGCCGCTTTTTTTGCGCTAGTTTCGGCTCGTTTGGCCGTAAGTGTGTGTATGTCTGCTGCCCAAAGCGCTGCGGAACCAGACAACGATTATCTTTCCATTTCAGAACAGGATGCTTGGAAGTGTCTTCGAAAGCTTAAAAATGTTCATTCGAGACTGGCTCACTATCGCCTTCGAGGTGCGCTTGGGTGGAATCCTGTGCCCTGGGAAAATCAATTTAAAACATGGTTGGTGGGCCAAAAGGGCACTTTCAAAGACGTAATTCGCCCTGCCGTTGCTGGTATTCCGCCGATCGTATTCGATTTTTCTGTTGAAAGTCTTGAATTTGACCAGCTAGCATTGTCGGTGCCGGGTTTGGCCGCTGAATCTATTTGGGCCCGAGTAGGAGATGCAGTGGGCATAGGTCGTTGGAACGAAGTGCGTCTAGCCTATAGGGGGCCACAATACGAAACAGTTTCTGGTGAAAGGAGGACGGTCCACCTGGGCGTTGACCTTTTTCGGCCGGCCGGAACACCCGTTTATGCTCCTTTGGACGGAGTTGTTCACTCGTTTTGTGCTCAACCCGACCCATTCGATTATGGCGGCTGTGTAGTGATGGAGCACCACCCTGCAAATGGACCAGTTTTTTGGACTCTTTATGGACACTTGAGCCATAAATCGGTTGATTCAATTGAAATAGGGCAAAAAATTAAAGCTGGCGAAGCATTCGCTGATCTTGGCCCATTCGAAGAAAATGGGGGCTGGGTACCTCATTTACATTTTCAGATCCTGTTGGATCTTCTTGACCTTGAAGGGACGTATCCCGGTGTGGCCGCTGCAACTGTTCGAAAGGTTTGGAGCAGCTTATCGCCTAGCCCTAAGATGCTGTTGGGATTGCCTAGTGCCACCGAAACGCCGTCTTCGGTCCCCGTTTCGGAGCTCTTGGATAGACGTAGGGCTCATATGGGATCTGCTCTCAGCGTCTCCTATTCTAATCCCCTGCATATTGTAAGAGGTTGGGAGCAGTATCTTTTCGATATCGATGGGCGGGCTTATTTGGACGGGGTAAACAACGTCCCACACGTGGGTCATTCCAATCCTCGTGTGGTTAGTGCGCTTTCAAATCAAATGCGGACACTGACCACCAATACCAGGTACCTGCACGAAAACGTGTTGCGCTACGCCGAACGGCTGAGTTCGACCCTTCCGGATGGGCTAGACGTGTGCTATTTCGTTAATTCGGGGAGCGAAGCCAATGACCTTGCTCTGCGGCTGGCCCGATCCTACACCGGCCGTACCGACACGATCGTGCTTGACGGAGCCTACCACGGTAATTTGACAACTTTAATCGGGATCAGTCCTTATAAATTTAGTGGAAAGGGAGGCGGCGGAAGACCGCCCACTACGCATGTGGTGAGCATGCCGGATCCGTACCGCGGCCCTTTTAAAGGAATGTCAACCGAAACCGGCCGGGCGTATGCACTTGAAGTCGAACAAATCGCCTCCGTTCGCCCAATTGCTGCGTTTATAGCTGAATCCGTACCAGGATGTGGAGGACAAATTGTACCACCGCCTGGCTATTTTGCCTATGCGGCGGAAGCAGTCCGAAATGCTGGAGGCGTATTCATAGCCGATGAGGTTCAAATAGGCATGGGTCGCGCTGGCGAATGTTTTTGGGGATTTCAATTGGATGATGTTAGGCGTGAACAGGGCACTAACAGCGGCCAAAATTCAGAAAATTTGGTTCCAGACATCGTAGTAATGGGCAAACCAATTGGAAATGGACATCCACTTGGCGTTGTCGTAACCACCAGGGCCATTTCAGACGCGTTTAATAATGGGATGGAATATTTCAACACGTTTGGGGGCAATCCGGCGTCCGCCGCAGTCGGGCTTGCGGTGTTAGACGAAATCGAAGAAAAACATTTGCAAAAAAATGCTCTCCATGTCGGAAAACATCTCAGGGAGGGGCTCGCTGCGCTCGCCCCGTATCACTCCATTATTGGAGACGTTCGCGGCGTGGGACTATTTTTGGGTGTCGAATTAGTCCGCAACCGGATCGACCTTGAGCCAGCCGATGAAGAAGCCACCTATATCGCCAATCGTATGCGCGACAAACGGGTATTGATATCTACCGATGGTCCGTTCCACAATGTGTTAAAGATCAAACCGCCCATGGTTTTTACCAAGGAAAATGCTGATCGTTTGATTCTGGCTCTAAACGAGGTCCTGGCAGAGGACTTCGTCACTGCCAGGACCAGACCTTAAAACCTATTCGTATCTCAAAGACGAAATCGGATCTGCTGAGGCCGCGCGCACGGCCTGATATCCCACAGTAACCAGCGCAATAATCATCGCCCCGGCACCGGCAAGACCAAATACCCACCAATGCAGAGGCACCTGTATTGGAAATGGTTCGAGCCACAAATTCATACC
>ERZ890510.818-NODE-818-length-22765-cov-10.564773_pt1 | contig 22765 bp, 21 predicted proteins | sample MGYA00521265_ERZ890510 | MGnify/ENA primary metagenome ERZ890510 (study PRJEB32303, sample SAMEA104408624) | aquatic metagenome | biome: Brackish water; feature: Chemocline; material: water | place: Baltic Sea | collected 2014-10-26T21:54:00 | depth 110 m ...
GCTCTATCACATAACTCATTACGGCCCTTTCAGACCCAGTTATTTTGACACTCCCTTCTTTTCCATTTTAATAATTTGTTCATCGGCGTGATACGAGCTTCGCACAAGCGGACCCGATTCGACATATTCAAAACCAATTTCATATCCAAATATTTTAAACGCTTCAAATTCGTCGGGTGTAACATAGCGACGAACAGGAAGGTGGTTGACGGTGGGTTGTAAATATTGCCCCAGAGAAAAAACTTGCGTCCCCGTTTGCCGGACATCCCGCATCAAATCAAAGATTTCGTCATTCCTCTCACCCAGTCCCACCATAATCGATGTTTTCGTCTGGAGACCAAACTCTACTGATTGTCGCAACACAGCCAATGACCTTTCGTATCGTGCTTGAGGACGAACATCCCAATGAAGGCGTCGAATCGTTTCCATATTATGGCTCATGATTTCTGGCTTAGATTTTAAAACCGTTAAGATATCATCCACTTTGCCTTTAAAATCTGGCGTCAAAACCTCCACCGAACACCCCGGAATCTCTCGATGGATGGCATCAATTGTTTCGGCCCAAATCGAGGCGCCACCGTCATCTAAATCATCTCTGTCAACAGAGGTAATGACGCAATGTTTCAAGCCCATGCGTTTTACAGCCGCCGCCGTTCGTGATGGCTCTAAAGGATCGTTCCACGTTGGTTTGCCTGTTTTAACCGCGCAAAATCCGCAGGAGCGGGTACAGGTTTCGCCTAATATCATAATAGTAGCAGCGCGACGCTCCCAGCACTCACTGATGTTTGGACAAAGCGCTTCCTGACAAACCGTATGAACGTCTAATTTTTCTACAATGCTTTTTAAATCTTGGAAATTAGGTCCTGATCGTAATTGCGTTTTGAGCCATTTTGGCTTGCGTAGTCGGACGTCTTCAGCCATCAAACAAGGTGTCCAAATCAAAAGTTTCGAGATTTTTCACAATCTCTTCGATAAACATTCCGCCATTTGCGCCATCGACTAAACGATGGTCAATACCCAATGTAAAGATAGCCATGTGACGAATTCCAATCGTGTCGCCTGTTTCAGTTTCAATAACAACAGGTCGTTTTTTAATCGCACCGACACCTAAAATACCGACATTCGGCTGGTTAATAATGGGATAGCCTGCCAAGTTTCCGAAGACGCCAAAGTTCGTAATGGAAAACGTAGATCCGCTTAAGTCATCGAGGGTAAGCTTTTTATTTCGCGCTTTTAAAACAATTTCAGAAACAGCGCGGGAAATCCCGAGCAAGGTCAATTCTTCGGCGTTTCGGACAGGCGGCACGACTAAGCCATCGCCCACGGAAACGGCAATTCCAATATGAATATGTTTGTGGCGAATAATTTTTCCGCCGTCTAAAGACGAATTTAGTATGGGAAACTTTTGTAATGCATCGGAAACGGCCGCCGTGATAAAATGTGTCACCGTCAGGGAATATCCCTCGCGTTTTTTAAATTCCGCTCTGTGTTTTTCGAGATATTTCATGATGCGTGTCATATCGACTTCGCTAGAAACATACACATGAGCCGATGTGTCGATGCTCTGTCGCATATGCTTCGCGATGGATTTTCGCATGGTATTCATTTCAGAAATCTCAATCGAATTGGCATCAAGCGTCTCGCTCAATCCTGTCGCATCGAGTCCTCCTCGAGTCGAAATAGACGGTGCTGAACCGCGCGTTTTAAGATAGAATTCGACATCTTTTTTCGTGACGCGACCTTGATGACCTGTTCCTGGAATGTGCAAAAGTTCATCTTGAGAAATGTTCTCTTTCTCCGCAATTTTTCGCACGACGGGTGAATAATTCTTTAAATCAGTAGGGAATGATGCCTTTGTCTCGGCATTTTTTGGAGGAGTCGTCACTGTTTTGGCGGGGCTTAATATTTCCTCATGAACGATGGGTTTTTCGTCTTCGGATTTTGATATTTTTGGGGATGGAATAACGCCTTTACCGGAGGTGTCAATCCGCGCAATGACGGTATCTACATCATAGGTTTTATTAATTTCGCCAATGATTTCAACAAGCGTTCCTGCGACGGGGGACGGAATTTCCGAATCGACTTTATCTGTCGCAATTTCCAATAATATTTCGTCTTCTTCGACAGAGTCGCCGATCGTTTTCTTCCATTCAATCACGGTACCTTCGGTGAGAGACTCTCCCATTCGTGGCATTTTTATATCAACAATCATAATTTCCTCTTTGTTCTTTCGCAACCAAGATGGTTGTGCTGTATCGTAAGCGTCTCGCTTGCGGTTTCTTTTCCAAATTTGATTGGGTTATCTTTTATATATTGTCTAATCTTTTTCAATTGATCTAGATTTCTTATGATGTGATCAAACGATTCATGCATCCAGACTTGTCCGCTTCTCTTTAACGCTTTATTAATTTCCTTTGAAAATGATTTCCATGAGTGAGTTACACTGTCCAAAGTCCAGTCACCCAATAATCTGACAAGGACATGAACATGATTTGACATAATAACCCAAGAGTCCAAAATATATCGCTCATTATCAAAATGCTTCAAAGCGTTTTCAACAATCATATTAGTTTTTGGTTTATCTAGAAAACACAAACCAAAACCGCTATCAAGTAAATCTTTTATCCTTTTTGAAAACAGTCTATAATATTCGTTTCTCTTTTCAAAATTTAATAAAGCGAAGTCATTCTTTGAGACAATTTTGTTTTTTTTATGCCACAATTCACGTTCGTGCTTGATACTCTTTGAAATTTCACTTGGGATTGAATCCCAAAGACGAAATGTAATGAAATAAAAAACGCTATCTTGTTCCCAATGTGGGAGCCGTCTGTTTCTCTGATATTTCAAAAAATGCGTGTCAAAAAATGCTGCCTCAAAACCATTTTCATCTAAATGTTTTTCGGGTGACATTTTTTTAGCTAATTCTTTCATTTCACTGGTTTCAAACTTGGTTACTTTTATTTTTTTACTTTCGCAACCAAGATGGTTGCGTTACTCTGTATCAATATTTCAGTAAACCCAACGCGACGCGTTTTATGTCGTCTGTTTGTGGTAAAACAACTTCTTCCAAATCCCAATTATATGGAACAGGACTATCTTTCGCGGCGACACGTTTTACCGGTGCATCAAGATATTGGAAAAAATCATCGGCAATAATAGCGGCGATTTCAGCTCCTGGCCCTGCGGTGAAAGTATCTTCATAAGCAACCATAACTTTCGAAGTCTTCGCGACAGATTTCCCAATAGCCTGTTTATCTAAGGGGTTCAACGTTCTTAAATCAATCACTTCGACACTATATCCGAATTCTTTTTCCAATGTTTTGGCAACGTCAATAGATTTATAAACGAGCATTCCATAGGTTACAATCGTTAAATCGCTTCCTTCTCTCACGACATTTGCTTTGCCAAAAGGTAAAATGAAATCTTCGTCTGGTTCCGGTCGTTTGGCAAAACCCTGGCGATACATTCCTTTATGCTCCATGAAAATAACGGGGTCATTTGATCGGATAGCTGCTTTCAAGAGCCCTTTTGCATCCGACGCATTGGAGGGATAGACCAAGCGAATGCCAGGCATGTGCATAAAATATCCTTCGATACTTTGGCTATGACAGAGTCCGCCGTGAATATATCCACCTACCGGAACGCGTATAACAATCGATGATGAAAATGCATTATTGGAGCGATACCGCATGGTGGCGACCTCATTGCGAAGCTGCATCATTGCCGTCCAGATATAGTCGCCAAATTGAATCTCAACAACGGGGGAATAGCCTGCAACGGCAGCGCCGACAGCCGTCCCAACTATAGATGCCTCTGCCAAGGGCGAATTAAATACGCGCTGGGTTCCAAATTTTGTCGAAAGCCCTTTTGTCGCTGTAAAAACGCCGCCCTTACCATCAGCTACATCTTGTCCATAAATCAAAATTTTATCATTTCGCTCCATTTCTTCATGGAGAGCATGGTTTATCGCGTCAACGATGACGATTTCATCACCTGTCGTTTTCGGCTCCAGTGTTGCTTCAGGGAGATCATTCCCCTCAAAATAAACATGGGTTGTGGCGTCGGCTTGAGAGGGGAATTCCGCATTCCCGGCAAAACTTGCGGCTTCATCGACTAATTGAACAACGTCGTCCCAGACATTATCAAAATCGGCCTCTTTTAATTGTTTTGATTCAACACAAATCTTTTGAAATTTTTCCATCGGGTCGCGTTTAAGGTCGGCTGCTATATCTTCCGCTTTTCGATATTTACGATGGTCATCACTGGACGAATGCGGTAGAAGTCGAACAACGTGTGAGACGACAATTGCGGGACCTTTGCCACCACGAATATGTTGAATGGCGTCTTTAAATGTGTCGTAAACTTGAAAAAAATCAGTTCCATCAACATGAAACCGTTTTAAGCCTTGATAACCACCGACCATCTCATAGACAGAGCCATCAAAATTTTGCTGCGATTTATGCACAGAAATTGCGTAGTCATTGTCTTCGATATGAAAAAGTACAGGCAAAGCTTCTCGGCTCGCCCAATTAAGAGCCTCGTGAAACTCGCCTTGGCTCGTCGTTCCTTCACCTGATGAGACATAAACGAGACCTGCTTTTCCATTTCGTTTCAATGCCATTGCCGTTCCAACGGCTTGCAAATATTGGGTGCCTGTGGGGCTGGATTGACTGACAATATTGAGCTTTTTATCCCCATAATGTTGTGGCATTTGACGGCCACCAGAAGAAGGGCCATCGGCTTTTGACAAAAATTCCAAAAATTGATCTTTCGGCGATGAGCCAAGTTGTAAAACATAAGCTTGGTCTCGATAATAGGGATAGCTCCAGTCCGTAATAGGATTTATCTGTGAAGCACAGGCGACCTGAGCGCCTTCATGTCCAGAAGCACCGATATGAAAAAACGATTTCCCTTGCCTTAAAAGCGTTAGCATTTTCTCATCCATTCGACGCGATGTCGCCATCACTTTATAAATATTCAATAGTTCTTCGCGGGAAAAACCATGTAGTTTTTGTGTCATTTATAACTCCATTTATAAAAAATCAATTCGTCTTGGTTTAAATATTTTATACAAGGTCATTATGCTGAATTTCATCAAAGTTAAAGATTGTTTTAAAATGTTCAATAATGCAATTCTGCACTTCATCAAAATCGGGTTCTTTGCCCAATTGTTTTTTAATACTTGTAACGCCTTTATCTTTAATTCCACAGGGTATCATGCCATTAAAGTAAGATAAATCGGGGGCAATGTTAAGGGCAAATCCATGCATAGTAATCCATCGACTCAAGCGCACGCCCATGGCGGCGATTTTTTCATTTCCAATCCAAACGCCTGTAAGTTTTTCGATGCGGCTTGCCGAGATGTCGTAATCTTTCAGGCATCGAATAATAACTTCTTCCAAATTTCGCATATACCAAGAAGCGCTGGTTTTGTGTTCTTTTAAGTTAATAATGGGATATCCCACCAATTGACCGGGCCCATGCCATGTAATGTCGCCGCCTCTATCTGATTGAATCACTAGTGCATCTTTTGAATCAATTAAATTTTCTTTGTTCGCATTTTTACCAAAGGTATAAACGGAAGGGTGTTGTAAAAGTAACAGCGTGTCTGGGATGTCATTTGCGCGCCTTGCAGCATGGAGCTGTCGTTGCCAATCCCACGCTTTTTGATAGTCGCAAAGACCCACTTTAATAACGTCTAGTAAGGAACTCAATGCATATTCTCTATATTTTTATGACCTGAAAAAGGGTCATTTAAGTTTTATTTCTTTCCTGAATTGACAAACATTCAGGCACTCTCATTAAAAATTTTACACAATTAATCAAACGAATTAATTTTGGGCAACGAAAGTCCCACTATTAATAACGCCTGGAAAGCCTGCAAATGTCCATTCTCCCTGGATCGTATTCCCGTCAATCGTGCCGACTAACATGACATTATTATCTGCATAATTTGGATTTAAGTTGGCGTAGAAACTTATGTCGTCAATAAAGCCCGTGCCTGTTCCTTTGCCAATTTGTGGGCCGATATTTTGTGGGTTGCCAATAGCGCTAAAATCCCAATTACATGAGATATCGGTGGAGTCACCTTGTTCAATTGTCAATATTCCTTCTATCGTTTTAATCCCATTTATGTCATATCCGATGTAATCATAACTCTCATCGGACGTTTTGTTTGCATTACAGCTCATCCAAAATAGAGCAAGCCATAAAACCGAAATATATCTCACCATCGCTTTTATGTTTTTCATTCGCTTTGTCGTACTCGATTCTTGCGTAGGCTAATATTTTTTTCTGAGTGTCTCTTTGGCTAAAAATATAATGAAACACCTACGCGTGTCGAACCATATAGCTCATACGTTGGTAGTTTGGAATCGAAAATAAAATTGTATTCTCTATCTTCTGGGAAGGTTTCCGTTTTTGTACTCGAAGACTTTAAAACAGACCATTTTAACGTAGAACTATATTCTGCGGTTATGCCTAAAAAATTATTCACACGCCATTCCCAACCCACAACGCCTTGCAATCCCAAAGAAAGAGTTGAATTTGAAATGGATGTGTTTTCCAGAGACAAGGTCGTATCACTTGCTGTTTCTTCGTCTTTACCATTTTTTTTAAAATTAAAACCCATCAATGGACCGCCACCGTAGTAGAGGCTTACTTTTTCTATATGTCGTTTATGGGTTAAACGAGAATAAGCTAATAAAAAATCAAAACGCTTATCAAATTTCTCATCTGTTTCATATAAAAGGGTTGTCGTGTCAAGAATGATGTACTGATTTTCGGTATCGTACTGATATGATTCGTTTGTTGAACTTGCATTTAGGGTCAGGGAATATCGAGTTTCTTTTTCAGGACTTAGCATTTTTTTGTAAGAAATCGTACTGCCGTCAAAACTTCCAAAACTAAAGTTGCTATATCTAAATTGAAGTGCTTCGGTCAGTATTGTTTCTGGTTCAGATTCCGTTTGTGCATATAGAACCGTACAAAACATGACCATCACGATTAGAATAATTTTTGTAGCTTTCATATTATGTTCCTTTAATTATTTGGATGTTTTTGTCTCAATGTTTTCATTACGTCGTCCCCACAATGTCTTTCTAATATAAACGACCTTAAACGTTGAGCTTGCAAAAAAATCACATCTCTCAGAGTATTTTAAAAGATTTTTTATTTATTTGATTTCTTTTGCGAGGGGATGTCACTTGAGCTCCGACTCTATGATTAATTCATCATCGAAGGGTAATGATGTGTATTTTCTGCCTCGTAATAACATTCCTATTGAATCCGCTAGGCCGGAAAGATTTCTAAATGACACGGGTAAGGCATCACCATAATGATACAAAAGGCTACGAAAAACCTCGAAGTGCAGATGGGGAACACCGCCACTTCTGCCTGATAAACCACATAACCCCAACAACTGACCAATTTTTACGGTGTCATGTCGGGTTACGGTAACGCTTCCCTTTTGCAGATGCGCATACCACGCCAAAGTGCTATCAGAATGCTGAATTACGACGCGGTTATTGTGACCAGGTTTACGATCAGAATCTTTATAATTATTTTCAATCGCTATAACGATTCCGCCACGCGATGCTGTAATGGGCGACCCTAATGGCATTGAAAAATCATAGGCGAGCCTGTTTTTATGCCCCTGTTTATTATTGTATGATTGGAAAATATCATGTGTTTCACCAACTGGAAAGGGAAGCACATAAGGCGATGTTTTCGGGTCGGGAAATTGAATATCACGAAATACAGGATCGCACCCGATAAATATGAGTAAAAAAAAGATCCGTATTTTTGTGCTAATTTTCAATGTTTTGCGTAGGATATGATTTCTATAATTTTGTCGTCACGAACACTCAAAATAGTGAGGCCGCGGAAAGAGGGTTCCTCTGGGTGCCAGCGTTGTTTCCATCTCAAAACACATCGATTACCATAGCCAAAAAGTTCTTCCGTTTCGAGAGATGCGTCTGGATATTTCTGAAACAATGATTCATAGTATTTCAGGACGTCGGATTTTCCCGTATATGTTTCACCTGAGGGGAATGGTGAAAAATCATCCTGCGTCATATCGTCAGAAAAAATTTTGGACATCATGTCGATATTGTGATGATTAAAACTTTCAATCATTTGAATTGCCAGTCGAGTGGCGGCTTCTACTTTTGCCATCCGAACGGGACTCATTTATGTCGTCCTGAATCTTGATTGAATAAATATTTTGTCCCTATAATTTTCAAAGTACGTTTCCACTATCCACGATTATGATTCATACATTTTTAATTATTTCTCAAATATTCGAGCTTCGTAACGCGCTCTCAACACTCTCATTTCATCAATTATTGGCTGAATACTTTCAAGAGAATCGCCATATTCGAATGTGATTTTTTTGGTGATTCCGTTCTCTTTCAACGCAATCCATTCGGCTCCACCATCGGCACAATCAGGGCATCCTATCACGTCGGGATAATCTTGCATACTATCCATGTCAGCCAATGACATAATCGTTTGCCATTCACCGGGTTGGAGATCATATTCTTTTTGAATTTTTGCAAAAGCGCTATCTGGCGCCCAGCTTGATGCCGTATAGGATGCTCCCGTTGACGTGATTTCTAAAACGCGAATACAATATCCCACGCACATGCCAAAGGATGTGCCACTGGAAATGCTTACTGTTTGGTCGTCGTTCGTACAGCTCACGAACAGGAAGAGAAAGGTTAAAAATAGAATGATGTTTTTCATTTTTCTACTCTAAGTTGCCTAAAGAATAAAGTTCGTCAAAAAAATTTGTTTTATGTATCATCTGGCCTCCATATGGGAAAAATATAGGGTTTTTCGTTGATAAACACACAAAAATATTGAATGTGAATTTTGAGTTGAGGGTGATTTTTTATTATGATATTCGTACCAAATGTCTTCTGTTGTTTTCATAATGCCTCTTTATGTTTTCGTTGATTATATGACCATAATTAGTGAAAACCTTAAAAAAAAGAAGCGGAATGTGAGAAGTGGAATTTTGAATATTTGCACCCCCGACCCCGAATTGTTTATGGGTATTTAGGGAATCTAATGTGCTTGGTCTGCGTCATTGATTTGCCACACATTAATTGTACATCATCTCCATTTTATTATACCTTATATCTATTATATAGCTCATTTCTAATAGGGCATTTACATATTTTTGTCTTTCCATAGGATTCGAAAAAGAGACAAGGTACATCTTCACCACATTGGACAATAGAGAGCTGTGGATTTAAGTTAATTATAACTTTACAAAGTTCTTCCGGTTTACATGATAGACAATAAAAATTCTTCTCGCACTTTATTGTCTTTTGAATTGTTTCTTCTAGAATTTCCATTTTCATCCTCCTCCTTTTTCATTCTATTCTTTTACGTATAACGAGGTCGTTCTGCGGTGTTAGTAGTATTCGTACATTTCATAATGAGTAATTGAAACATGTTTAGTCTCAAAATCCTCAATTTCACACAAACCGCTTTTCATGTCTTTAGCAGCGCGTGTTAGATACTGATTAAATGATATCATCATTCAGTTTTTATTGCGGAAAGTGAACCAAAACTTTCCATCCCTAAATGACCCCACAATATCCAAGTGCCCGTTAATTGGTTATTTTTGAATAGGCCCTTAATAACAAATGATCCAAAATTTGGTAACACAGCAGAAACAAATTCAATTGTATCATTTTCTATCTCACAAATGACTGTTCTATTTGATAAGTATTGAGAAATTGAAATTGTATCCATTTCATCAGTGAAATTTCTTAAGCAGACAGAATCTAAATCATTAGTATTGAATATTATTATACTCCCTTCACTCAATAATAGAGGATCCGCATTACTAAAACTGCATAAATATTCACCATATATATCAAAATTTTCTTCTTTATTCGATTCATTACAGCTTAGTACAAAAATGCAAAGTACAATTGGTAATCTTTCTGTAAATTTATTTTTCATCATTTTGAGGGCATCTAACGGAGCTTCGGTTCTCTTGCAGCATGTTGTGTTTTGCAAAAAGACTTTACTCAAGGACATGTTCAGACAATTGTTAGACTCCGTTTGCGCGGGGATAAGTAGCAAGTGGCATTCGAATCTCTGTTAAAGGTAACGCGGAAACGTCGGTTTTGATAGAGTATGTCCTGAATTATATTCTTAATATCCGACAGAAGTCTGGTGTCTTTACTGATATTAAAAAATCTAGGTTTCAATTCTTCCCTCATTGTCCTATCTATTTAGTGGCAGTTTAATGTCGCTTAAATAGAGTGTAAACCAAGAAATATTTCGTTTTAGTATGATGCTGATGTTTTTAACACAATGATGCAAAGTCGCCAAGAAGGATTAATTATTTCTTCGCGCCCTCTGTGTAAATCTCTGCTAACTCTGTGGTAAAAAAATCTACCACCCTTCGACAAGCTCAGGACAGGCGCCGCTCCACAAAGAAGCACTAAGATTCACAAAGAAAAAGAGTAAGTAAAAAAGCCTCACACCCTTCGACAAGCTCAGGGCAGGCGCCGTTGCACCAAGGCACAAAGAAAAGCGATGAATGGATTTCTCTTCTTTTGCAAATCCCGAAACCAATTCCCCTTCTAGAAGGGGTTAGGGGTAGGTAAGAATTACACATATATATAACAGCCGTATTTTTCTAAAATCAACCCTCGTTAATCGATATTCTTAAATCAAATATAATTTTCTTTGCGTTCTCTTTTTTAAAAACCCACCCCTAGCCCCTCCCTAAAGGGGAATTAGCTTATTCTTATGCTCAATGATTGTAACGTAAGCATCTTGTTGCGGAAAAATATTCCATATAATTTTCTCTGTGCTCTCTACATAAATCTCTGCTCCCTCATAGTAAAAGATTCTATGAGCTCACGCTCAGTCGCAAATACACACCCCTGACACCTAAAAATTACAAAACTCATCATTGCATCGACACAGAAACGGGCTAAGCTTTGTTCATGAACAAGTTGTTTCAATTAAGAGATGTCGGCCTTTCCATGGATGGCCAAGCCATTCTGAAAAATCTCAATCTCGACATCTTTGCGGGAGAATTTTTGGCCATTCTCGGGCCGTCAGGGTCGGGTAAATCTACATGCCTGCGATTACTCAATAATCTCTATAGCGCGCGTTTCGGCGAGATCCTGTACAAAGATAAAGACATCACCGATTACGACATCCAATCCCTTCGGAAGGAGGTCGCTTTTCTCCTTCAAAATCCGATAATGTTTAAAGGTAGTGTAGAAATAAATCTTCTCCGAGCTCATGAATGGTTTCCCGATTCTGATACACAAAACGAGACACTCGTTAAAATACTCAATGATGTCGGTCTCGATGAACACTACCTATATAAGGAGGCCAATCGTTTATCAGGAGGTGAGAAGCAACGCGTCGCCTTAGCCCGACTTCTTTTAAATCGTCCCACCGTTTTACTCCTTGATGAACCGACGGCAAACCTAGACCCAGCCTTAGCTCAACGCATTCTAAATCGCATTAAAAAACTACAAGAAAGGTACAATCTTACGGTTGTTATGGTGTCTCACGATCATGAATTGGTTAAAAATTATGCCCACCGTGTCGCCTTTCTTTTAGAGGGCAATATCGTCGCCATGAGTCAATCCGCCGACGTAAATGACATCCAAAATGAAGCAGTTATGGCCTTTATAAAAGAGTCTCGTTATGAAATTTGATTTTCTCGTTCTGTCGTGGTATGACGTGGTTTTTAGCCTGATGTTTGTCGCAGGCTCCTACGGTTTATTGCGATATTGGAAATTAGATTTAAGCCAATCTCTTATTATTGGAAGCGTGCGCGCGTTTCTCCAACTCACAATTATGGGCTATGTTTTGACCTACTTTTTCCGCCAAAACAACTGGGTTTTCATGATTCTTCTCCTTCTTATTATGATAAGTATTGCGAGTTTCGAAGGCACTCGACGCCAGGATATCCACATTAAGAATATGTTTCTCATTTTTTTAGGAACAATGATTCTTACGACCTTTGTTATTTTAGCGTCGATTCTGGTCTTTATTATGGAAGTCAAGCCCTGGTATTTTCCCTATGCCATGATTCCCATTGCAGGGATGATTATCGGTAACGCCACGAACTCCACATCATTATCTATCAATCGATTCGTTGGGGAGCTTCGACATCGACAGGATGAGATCGAAACATTGCTTTCCCTTGGTGCGCCACCGCGTGAGGCTATAATCGATGCCTATCGCGATTCCTTAAAAGCCGCGCTTATTCCCAATATTAACGGCATGATGATGGTAGGGCTTGTCCAAATTCCAGGTGTCATGACAGGGCAAATTCTCTCAGGTATTGACCCACTCGTGGCCGTCAAATATCAAATAATTATTATGTACATGTGGACAGCAACGGCGACTCTGGCCAATGTTATTATTTTATCCATCATCTATCGTGGATTTTTTAACGAGAGATGGCAATTTAAAAAACAGATGTTGAGCCAAGGCAATAAACTCAAAAAAATCAAATCAACCTCGAAATAAATTAATAGGAGTATTTCGCTATGAAACGAATCCTAAAATCATCCCTCACTATCATAATCCTATTATCCCTGTTTTCATGCATCCATATTAAAAAATCAGAAACGATTCCGTTGGATGTCTTAAGCGTTATGGAAAAGGCCGAATCGAACCGCGTCGTCTTTGAAAAAGCCATCCAATATTTTCATGACAAAGGAAATGTTGAGCAACTCGAGTCGTTGTATTTTCTCATCAGAAATATGGAAAAACATCTTTACTCTGAAGTGGTGCTCTATGATTCCAGTAAATCGGAGGTCGCATTTTGTGTCACGGATTATGCAAATTATGATGCCATGAGCGAGGCTCTTGACACCATCGAAACCGAACGGGGTGAACTAAATTTTGACTTGAAATTTCGTCAATTCGACCTCGAAATAATGACGACGGAATTACTCATTGAAAACATAGAATATGCCTGGGACGCGTGGAAAAATAATCGTTGGAGCCAGTTTCTTACATGGGACGAATATCTTGCTTATGTATTGCCATATCGCGGAAGCAACGAACCTTTAGAAAGTTTCCGCCCCTTTTTTATTGACCGATATGCCGACACTTTAAAGCAATCAGACATGACCACGCCTAACGAAATCGCCAGCTTCATCAATGACGATATTAAATCATGGTTTACGTTTGACAGCAGATTTTATGCCCATCCTACTGACCAAGGATTAGAGGAAATGCGTGATGTCGGAATGGGACGTTGTGAAGACATGACGAATCTCGCCATCTATGCAATGCGCGCCAATGGATTGGCTGTCACCTCAGACTATACACCCTATTGGGCGAATTCGGGCAATAATCACGCGTGGAATGCCATCCTTAATTCTGATGGCAAAGTTTATCCATTTATGGGCTGCGAAGCGAATCCTGAGGAATACGGCTTAGCCAACAAATTGGCGAAAGTTTATCGAAAAATGTATGCCGAGCAGTCACAGAATTTGGCCTTTAAACTTCATGATTCTGAGAAAGCACCAGGTTGGTTAAGAGGACGAAGCTATCTTGATGTGACAAAAGATTATGTTCCTGTCAGTAATGTCACCCTTGCGCTGGACAGCATTCCTGACTCGACGCATTTTGCCTATCTGTGTGTTTTTAACTCAGGCGAGTGGGGCGCTATTCATTGGGGTGAAATCGTTGATGGACATGTCACATTTAAAGATATGGGGCGTGATATTGTCTATCTACCTGTTTATAATATTCATGACGAATTTATCCCCGCTTCGGCCCCTTTTATTTTGGATAAATCAGGAAACATTATTCCCCTTCGTGGCAATGAGACGGAATCCGAAATAAAATTAATCTCAACGACTCAACGCAAATTAGACATTTCTATCGACACGATTGAGACATCATTTTTTAATGCTGGTGTTCCATACGAGCTTTTCGTATGGAATGATAAATGGCAATCCATCGGTGAAAAGGTGGCGGACGATACGGCGTTAAAATTCAAAGTAGAAGAGGGACGACTCTATTGGTTCGTGGAAAAAGAAGGCGATTCTCAAGAACGGATTTTTACGTATTCAAACGGGAAACAAGTCTGGAGGTAGAATTTCTTGGTATTTAAGTCGCCTCTAAAAAAAATAGACAGGAGAAAAATAGAGACCATTATGATGGATGTAAGAGTGACACGGTTGTCGTTCCTAATGAAATAAAGAAAACAGGTCGTTTTATCGGATGTGGGCTACGAGACTTGAGGGGACTCTTCGACGCGCCCAGAGTGACAGCCTGAAAAACCCACCCCTGCCCCTCCTCCCGACACATAGGTCGGGATTTACAACAAGAGGGGAATAATTACGCTTTTTTCTTTTTGGTTTGGTGACTCTGTGTGAGACTTTTTTTTAAGCACAAACAAGATGCTTACGTTATATAAAAGCATGATTATTTCATCTAATTATAAATAATTCCTCGTTTAATTTAGCCTTACTTGAGTTATAATGTGACCCAAACAAAAAGGAGACAGCATGAGGACCTCATTAAAAATTACAGGATTTGCTATCGTTATCATTTTGGCAGCGCTGGTATGGCTGAAAGTATCCTATTTAAAAGGACCCGTTCGACAAACTGAAGGCGAATTAATTCTCACTGGCTTGGAAAATCCAGTCAATGTTTTTACGGACGAATTCGGTGTCTCTCATGTCTATGCCGAAAGTGAAGAAGATTTATTTTACGCCGCTGGATACATTATGGCCAGTGAACGACTTTATAAAATGGATGTCATTACGCGCGCCGTTGAAGGTCGCTTAGCCGAAGCCTTTGGACCCGATTTAGTGGAGTCAGATAAGTTTCTCCGTACTTATGGATTCATGCGTGTTTCCAAAAAAGTCGTTGAAGAAATGGATGCAGAACTCTTACATCTTTTGCAAAATGCCGTTGAAGGTATCAACTATTATATTGATACGCATGAAAATGATTTGCCCGTAGAGTTTAAAATCGCAGGCCATAAACCCACAAAATGGACCGTCGAGCACATGGTCGGTTATTCACGTCTCATGGCACATGATCTCCAATTAGCATGGCTTCCTGAAGTCATTTTTGGAAAAGTTTTAGACGAATTGGGTGAAGAAATGGCGCAGGAATTATTTCCCGTTTATCCCGACACAAAGCCTTATATCGTCCCAAAAATTCCTAAAAACTTCTCCGCAATAGCCGATTTAATGATCGAGCAAGAAGAGAAGATTCGGGAAATTACCGGCGCAAAAGGCTCGCATATAGGGAGTAACTCATGGGTCGTTTCAGGCGCAAAGACAAAATCAGGGAAACCTATTTTATCCAACGATCCTCACTTAGGATTTTCTCAGCCTGCTGTATGGTATGATATCCATCTTGTTGGCGGGCGTTTTGATGTCGCGGGTGTTGCATTGGCTGGAATTCCTCTCGTCCTCATTGGACAGAACCAGCACTATGCCTGGGGTTTTACCAATGTAATGATGGATGATACGGATTTTTATATGGAAACGACAAGCGAAAAATATCCCAATAAATATTTCCATGACGGCGAATGGAAAGGCATGATTGTTCATGAGGAAACGATTCTCGTGAAAGGCGAAGATCCTGTTCATTATACTGTTAGAGAAACCCATCATGGACCGATTATTTCAGATGTCCATCCTATGTGGAAAGATGGTCCACAGGCTGTTTCCATGGCGTGGGTTGGGAATAATGTAACGGATGAAGTTGGCGCAATTTACGGCTTGAATTTAGCTCAAAATTGGGACGAATTTTCCGACGCCGTCAGTAAATTTTCAGTCCCAGGTCAAAATATGATTTATGCTGACATCGATGGAAACATCGGTTGGCGCCCTGCAACAGCCATCCCCATACGAAAAGATGGAACTGGTTTAGTACCCATGCCTGGCGACGACTCGCAATATGACTGGAAAGGATTCGTACCGTTCGAGGAAATGCCGTATTTATTGAATCCGGAACGCGGCTTTATCGCGACGGCGAACAATAAAACGATTGGCGATGAATTTCCTTATTATATATCAGCTTATTGGGAGCCACCCGCTCGTATTGCCCGCATCGAAGAATTACTCAAAGATAAAACTGATTTCGAAGTCGATGATATGAAAGCCATCCAGACAGATATTTTATCGGATTTCTCACGGGATGCTTTACCCAAGATGATTCAATTGGCCGAACAGCAAAATTCGCTTGATGAAAAATCAAAACTTGCCATTGGTCTCCTCAAAGAATGGGATAACAGGCATATGGTTTCAGGCATCACGCCGACTCTTTTTAACACATGGTGGGTGGAGTTTATTAATGCGACTTATGGCGACGAAATGGATCAATTAGGCGATCAATTTAGAAAAGGCTTTTTTAAACTTGCAAATTTAAGCTATCGAAACGGACTCTATTTGCTTCAGAAGGGCAGTTCGCCTTGGTTTGATGATGTAACAACGCCTAACAAAGTTGAATCTGCCAGCGATATTGTCGCTTTGAGTTTAGCCAACGCTATCGCTTTTCTAGAAAACGAGCTGGGTGAAAACACGAACGAGTGGCAATGGGGACGACTCCATACCTTAACCCATGAGCATCCTATGGCTAAAATTGCATTATTAGAAAAAATGCTACGACTTAATGTGGGTCCTTTCGCCGTTGGTGGAACAGGAACGACGGTCAACAATATGGAATTCAAATTATTTACACCTTATAAAGTCGTGCTGGGTCCTTCCATGCGACGCATAGTTGATTTCGCAGAGTTCGATTCTGGTACACGCGCGATATTACCGACGGGGCAATCGGGGAATCCAGTATCGCCTCATTATCGCGATCAATCCGATTTATATAATTCGGGTCAATATCGATTTTTCCCAACGAATAAAGAGCTTATCCAAAATGTTGGTTATCAAAAAATGGTCTTTAAATCGAAATAATACTTTGAAGCATTGACGCAATGGGAAATGGTGTTAGTGAAGAAAAGAGGCTCTCAATCGAGGGTCTCTTTTTTTTTATGCAAAACTGTCGGTGAAAAAACGACTCCATCGATGAATTCAATTCCCCTCCACGGAGGGGCAAGGGGTGGGTTATTCCCGCAGATTTCGCTGATTGACGCAGAAATAAAAAAGCGTCACACTGAGGCGCGAAGCTACAAAGAAAAAATTAAGTGAAGGGAAACTCAAAAACGAACGTCATAAACGTTGTGGTTATTGTAAAAGAGTAATTTTCCTAAATAAAGCCTTGCAGAGGTTAAAGTGCAGTAGCAACAAAAATAGTAAAGTCACTAAATAGTTAATTCCCTAAAGTTTACGCAGATTGTTTTTATTGCATGCGAGGTTGAATTGTGGTAAAAGGAAATGAAATATTTGGCTCGTGAAATAGGTGATTACAGCTAATGCTAAAATATTAATGTCTAAAAACGGAAAGTATGTCGTGACCCAAGGAAAAAGACTCAACATCAGATTGAACAAAATTGAAACGTAAACAGCGTTTATAAGTGCCTTTCGTTGGATTTCAAGTGCGAATTGGTCTCTTTTCAAAGGAAAAAATGGCTTAGATAGATCTACTGAAAACCATCCACTGTGTAGATAGAAAACCATCATTGAAAAGATAAAAATCGCCCAGAATAGAGCTTCTAGAGTGAATCCTATTTTTGAAAAACAAAATACACTGACAATGATGACTCTTGATAAATAGTATGGCACATACGTAAGGCTCATTTTTATTCTCCCCGCAGTTGAAAAAGTTCATCCAATCCAGTCTCCAGTGCTTTACTCAGTCGAAGCGCTGTTTCTATTGTTGGCTGGAATCTGCCAGTTTCTATTGCAACAATAGAAACTCTTGAAATACCCACAAGTTTTGCAAGTTGAGCTTGAGTTAATCCTAGATTTCTTCTTATTTCTCGGATGCTATTTGATACTTGATCATGAGGCATATGTTAATTATACTTAACATTGTCAAAATGTCAAGTATAATTAACATATCTTATCCCTAATATTAAATTCTATTTATAAAATGCTTTTACCAATATCGCTCTAAATGAATTTGCCCCGTGACTTTTTTAGTATGCTCAACAAAGCCCTCTTTGGCGAGATCAACAGCCATTGTCTCTAACATGGCTGGATTACCGCAAAGGAAGATATGCGTATTTTCAGGCTTCGGATCAAATCCTGCATCTTTTTTAATCGTACCATTGTTCCATAAATCCTGAATGTAACCTGTTTTCCCACCCCATTTAATATGTTCTTTATCAGGGCGTGTAATAGCGGGGATATATTTAAAATTGTTACAAACACTGGCAATAGTAATCAGTTCAGACCGATACCCTAAGTCCCATGAATGCCGTGCGCCATGAACAACTAAGTATTTTTTCGGTCCGTTACAATCAAGACCTGCTCTCAACATGGACATATAAGGCGCTAGACCTGTTCCTGTACTAATGAGAATAACATTGGCATCCTCTGGAACCATTTCCAATGTAAATAATCCAGTAAATTTTGATGAAAGGAAAACTCTATCTCCCGGTTTTAGATTAAAAAGTCGTGGTGTTAAGGAACCTGAACGCACCATTGTAATGTAAAATTCAATGAATTCCTTATTTTGAGATGCCGATGCAACGGAATAAGCCCGACGAATTATTTTTGTTGGATCGGCAAGAGGTTCCTCTTCATCGCTAAACTGGTAACGAGGCGCGGTGCCAGGAAGCCCTAAGACCGTGAATTGTCCAGATTCAAAATCGGGTAGTTCCCAGCCATCGGGAACAACACGTAAAATGAATAAACCTGGTGATACTTCGATTTTTTGTGCAATAATTGCGTTTAATTCAATGGGTGCCATAATAGCCCTTCTTTCTTAGAATATTTTTTAATATGTAAACCTTCGTGTGTAAGTAATTGTTTGTGATGCCTTTGACGCGACGTCCACGGTGAAAAGTATTTTCTCGGCGGATATTTGAGTCCAATCTAAATTGGCATCATACACTTTCCAGAGTCCGTAACCTAGATTTTCAATCACATCAACTTCAACATCCGTTTCTTTTTCATTGCGAATCGTAACTTCGACTTCTTCTTCTCGATATTTTTGTGTTTTACCTGCGCGATTTGTGATTTCGCGAGACCCAATGACGTCAAATGCGTTACCGATTTTTAGATGAATTGGATTACCAGAGGATGTATGATTCAGCGAACTTTCTCCAATAAAAGATTTTTCACCCTTATCATTGAGAATATAGGATTTAATCACGCCTTGAGGCAAAGCAGGTCCCTCTTTTACCGCCTGGAATACAACCGAAATATCGCAACCTTTTCCCTCCGTCCGACCTCCTTCGAAGACGTATTTTTTCTTCATATCCACCGTAAACGGCTCAAGAAAGAATAAACTATTTTCACTATAAGCCGGTAAATTGACGTCTGTCGGAAATTGATATTCATGAAAATCCATAACGGGGCTACTGGATACAGCCTCCATGCTTGATTCTCGAGACATGGCAGAAACGCGATAAGCTTTTTGAGGTCTCTGAACATTTAAGGTATGAATCTGCCCCGCAAATAATTTGAGTGATGCATTTTGAAACGAAATTTCCGTATTATTGCTCAATGTTACACGAGAAGTGAATGTGATTTTCGTTTCATCCTTATTAATGAGAACGGTGTAGTCGGCATTCCAGTCAAGTCCTCGCGATAAATACGAAAGCTCGCCGTCTGCCTCCAAAGCCTCATTTGCAACGATTTCAGCGCTAAGTGTCGGGAGGATGTCTAGATTCGTCTGTTTATTGAATTTAATGCGAGATATGTCATTTTTCGTCACCCATTCCGTTCCTGAATTAGAGGAAAGAAGAAACGCATTGCCATCCATTTTTTGAATGGTACCTGTGAAATTACTGCCGTCATGCATCACAATAATAACGGTTTGCCCCAGAAGTTTTGAAGAGGCATCTTGTATTCCCGTCCAACCATGCTGGAATGACTGACGACGCACCTGAATGGTCTCTCCAAAATCAAAAACAATGCTGGCGGGAATAACGCCTTCTGGGATGTTATGCAAGGTAAGGATATTACTTCCTTGATGGAGTGATTTGCTGATAGGTTCAACCACTAATCCGAACTGATTTTGATATAATGTCAAATGCGTTTGCCCCATTACAGATATTGAAATTATGGCAAAAACTAGCAATCGTTTGGTCGTCATCTTAACCTCCTGCTTTTCATAAATTAACTCTTAAGGGGCTTTCTAATGCGGGCCATTGACCTTTGTCAATATTACGGGACCCGTCAAAAATTAGATAAGAATATTTTCCATAATGTGGGACGAGTTGCCCTAAGCGACCCAATGAATTTGGGTCATCGGAAATGATAACTAATAATTTTGTCTTCGCCGTTTTTGCATCGGCACTTAAAACAAAGGTATGTCCTTTTCGAGGATATTCCTGCCCATCTACTCGAATAAAATCTTGTTCAATCGAGACATGTTGTAATAGATAATCTGGAATTATCGAAGGATTCAAAACAATTGCAGCGCCTTCATTCCATGCGGTTTGTGATGCCATAAGCAAAGGCTTGGTATCACTTTCCGTCAGATTATCGCCAAACGATTTTATGGCGTTTGAGTCGCTTGCACTGGCGTAGAAAAATTGTTTTTCCGATGCCCCTAAAACAGCCGAGACAGTCGGCTCAATTTCCTCAGGATAGAGATGGCGAAAGAGGTCGTAATCCGGATCAAGCTCGTATGATTGAATCGTTCCTTTAAATGTAAAAGTGTAGATGGCTTCTTTCTTGAAAAGTTCGACAAGAACGTCATGATTTTCAGAGCCAATGAATCTTATGGGTATTCGCAGATGATACATTACGTCGCCGTCTTGAAAGACTTTAAATTTTACCGTCGTTTCACCATTTTCTTCTATAGACGAGAGTGGCTCAACATGAATATTAGCGGCGCCTTTTCTGTCAATCCATTCAGGAATAATGTTGCTTAAATCTTCGTCAGCATTTTCTGAAAAAGCCGAAAGCCATTGCTCCCATGTAACTTTTTCGCCCCTATGATTTTGATAGATTGCCCTCTGTGAATTTATAAATGCATCATGTCCAATTTTATCTTCAATCATGTGAAAAATCATCATGGTCTTATTATAGCCAATGGTGCGACTTTCGGCATTGTGGCGAGAAATAAACTCTCTAACAGGAAACTCATTTTCTTCCGTTACGTAGTTTTTGTAATCCTTCAAAATATTTTTTCTGTAATCACGTGCGCTTGACTTTCCGTGCTGTAGTTTATAGGCGTAATCAGCGCCATAAACCGTGAGACCTTCGCACCAATTTCCATTACTATAATCAACATAAATACTATTGCCCCACCAGTTATGCAAAACTTCGTGGCCCAAAGACGTCATGACAATAAAAGGCATCCGAATGACGCGTTGACCTAGAAGTGTCCAGGCAGGCATCCCATAACCCGTTGGGAAAAAGTTTTCAGCGACGGAAAATCGCTCGAAAGGATAGGGGCCAATTGTTTCAGAATACATATTTAGATAGTCAACAGTCGCCGGTAAATAGGTTTCAAAAAGGCTCGTATCCTCTGCAAAGAAATAGCAATAGACATCAATTTCATTGGCTTTTGCATGTTTCACCACAAAAGGAGCGGCCATAAACATCAAACCATCAGATTGATAAGGATTTCGCCAGGATTGAATTTTTGTCGTTGCCGTTTTTATCGTTGCGACGCTGTTGCCATCTGCAATAGATTCCCAATTCGGCGGCAGAGTCGCGGTGACTTCAAATGTCATGAGGCCGTCATTGCCTTGAGGATAATAATAGGAGCTGGGACTTAAATATGCGCCTTTCTCATTAATCGTTCCTGTCACTTCTCGACCGATATTTTGACTCGAGAAAGTAGCTCCGTCAATCGCGTCATTAAAGATGGACGAATAGTGAATTTTGAATATCGCCTCACGGGATTGTTTCGCTTCAAAGACAATCCATAATGCCTCAGAAGGCGGGTTGAGTTGAGTGATGGCAGCCCCAAATGCTTTGCTCAAATCGAATGCACTGGTGGAGTCAAAGGTTTGAAATGTGGTCTGGTTGCCATCAATTTGCAAACTTGAAATCACGGCATTGGGCGATATATAGAAGAGGTTTTTGCCTTCGTAAATATCAAAAGTTCCAGCATCGACAAATTCAGCGTTTTGAATATCAACAAGAAGCTCAAAATCGAGTTTGTGCTGAATAAATCGAACTTCTTTAATGTCGATTGGCTTGCATGAGAAGAGAATAATTGTCATTAAGGGAAAAAGTATGGTTCGTTTTGTGAATTTCATAAGCATCGCTTTACCGTTTAAATGAACACAACAATTGGTCAGCGTCTTCTAAATAATAGAGTTTCGTTTTATATTTGAGTAATTCATTTTTCATTTGTTAAGGTATTCAATTCTTCTTTCTGATATAGGGGTCAAAATATGGGCGCAATGTAAATATTTGATATTTATCGGACAGTATTATTTCAATATGAATAATCTTATTTGTGCTACGTTTCTTTGTTTCTGAATCACTTGGAATACGAAATAGCACCAACGTGAAAGGAAAGTGGAAATAAAGGAAGAGACGGGTCAGGGTAGAAGGGGTTTATAAAAACTTGACATAAACCGTTTTTTTTTATTTTTTATTGCAAACAATGCTAAAAGCATGAATAAAATGAAGTGAAAGTGAGGACGGGATGAGTGAAGTTGCTATAGTTTGACGGACACATCGAGAAGAAGTATGTTGTACGCAAA
>ERZ890510.819-NODE-819-length-22746-cov-6.904588_pt1 | contig 22746 bp, 18 predicted proteins | sample MGYA00521265_ERZ890510 | MGnify/ENA primary metagenome ERZ890510 (study PRJEB32303, sample SAMEA104408624) | aquatic metagenome | biome: Brackish water; feature: Chemocline; material: water | place: Baltic Sea | collected 2014-10-26T21:54:00 | depth 110 m ...
TCAGTCCTTTCTGCATAACTTTCCTCCCATTTCGAGCGAGCCTGGCGTGTTATCATCAAGCCCTTAATGTCTCCAAAAGGTAGGTCTGGAATATTCACGTTTAGAAGCAACCCTGGTGCAAGGCCACCAAGTAGTACTCTTTTTGCTATTTGACGGGCAATTCTTCCGGACGCCTCAAAATCGGCACCCCCCCATTTACAAAATGAAAAAGCAATTGAAGGAATTCCAAGAATTGAAGCTTCAGTTGCCGCACTCACCGTTCCAGAATAAATGACGTTAACTGCCGTGTTAGGCCCGTGGTTAATCCCCGAAACGACTAGGTCGGGTTTTCTGGGTGTCAGTTTATCAATAGCCAATTTTACGCAGTCCGCAGGAGTCCCGGTAACGGCGTAGGCTGTAATTTGCCCAGAAGGCCCGCGGAATGGCCAAGGTCGCGCCCTAATAGGGTCTCTCATCGTTATGGCATGGCCCACCGCGCTCTGCTCGTGTAACGGCGCCACAACGATAATCTCTCCCAATCCATCCATGGATGCAGCCAAGGATAAAATACCAGCGGCCTCAATCCCGTCGTCATTCGTAATTAGGATCAGCGGTCGTTCCATGGGATCAATAACTTTCATTTTTGGAAGGAAAGTCCCTGGATCGCACGTCCGCTATATATTGCTGAACCATGGTCTTTATCATTTCATCCAACCTGGCATAACGGCGAACAAACCGCGGATTGAAGTCCGTCGTCAAACCCAAAGCATCGTGTGTCACAAGGACTTGGCCATCACATGAATTTCCGGCACCAATACCTATTGTAGGTATCAAAAGCGATAGCGATACTTCCGTCGCCAATTCAGCCGGGATTTTTTCAAGTACAATTCCAAAACTTCCAGCTTCTTGAAGCAAAATGGCATCTTCTTTCAACAATTCAGCCTCTTCATCTTCTCGAGCCCGCACTTGATAGGATCCAAACCTGTAAATAGACTGTGGAGTTAAGCCAAGATGGCCCATAACGGGGATTCCAGCTTCAATGAGCCGTTTCACCCCACCAACAATGGCGCTGCCTCCTTCCATTTTTACCGCGTGAGCTCCCGACTCTTTCATAACTCGGATCGCAGACGATAGGGCCTCTTTCGAGTTTCCTTGATACGATCCAAAGGGCAGGTCTACCACAACCAATGCTCTTTTCACTCCCCTTACCACACATTGAGCGTGGTATATCATCTGATCTAGCGTAATTGGGAGCGTTGTTTCGTGGCCAGCCATGACGTTTGACGCGGAATCTCCCACTAAAATGACATCAATCCCAGAAGCATCCAGGATTCTGGCCGATGTATAATCATAGGCCGTTAACATCGCAATCGGGATACCAGAACGCTTCATTTCTTGAAGTGTCCTAGTTGTGACTTTGCTAGTCTCGGTGGCTGAAAGTTGAGTGCTCATGTTAAATCTGGATGAGAGGTCACCTAACAGAATAGGAACAAAGAGAAAGGCGGGGGCCTCAAGAGGCCCCCGCCTTAAAAACGTGCCGGCGTGAGCGTATTAATTGGCTCCAGCCGTTTCTTCATCAATTTCGATTCCGAGTTGTTTCGCAATATCAATGTTAATATTTACGACCCGATCCGAATTCACGTAAAGCAGTGCAGGAGAACGTATTACGATATCCAATCCCATTTTTTTGGAAATGGCATCGATAGCCTGTTGAACTTTTTCAAGCAAAGGAGCCATCAGTTCTTCTTGCCGAACATTCAATTCTTCATCCTTCCGAGCAGCTGCTCCTTGAATTTCATTCTGAAGTTTTCCAAGTTCAGCTTCCCTTTCTGCTTGACGTTCAGCGGACAAAAGAGGTTGCTGTTTCTGATACTTTTCGACTCTGTCTTGGAAATCTGCAGCCAACGCCTGGAGCGCTTCTTGACTGGTTCGGTATTCAATCGCCATCTGACTTTGTACCTGTGTGTATTCAGGCATATAGGTGATGATGATCTCGGGATCAGCGTAGCCCACCTTCAAGGACTGTGCTTTAGCACCACCAGTTGTGATACCAAGCATTAGGATGGCTAGAAGGAAACCAAAAATTCTATTTTTCATGACTATTTTTCAGTGCACAGACTCGACAGTTGTCTGGCCGAAGTGCGTTTAGTTACTTTGTGATGTCTGCCGAACAGTACCTGCAACGTCTATGCCAAGTTCAAGCAACACGTTTTCTGACAGGTCAAATTGGGCCTTTCTAAACATAAACAGGAAATCCCCTGCAATGTCGAAAACGTAATCATACCCTTCTGCGGTAGCTACGTCGTCAATGGCTTGGAGAATTTTCTCTTGAAGAGGTCGCATGAGCTTTTCTTGTTCAAGAAAAATATCTCCTTCCGGTCCAAAATATTTAACTCGAAGTCGTTCAAGATCGTCTTCTGCTTGAACGATTTCAGAACGGCGACGTTGCCGTTCTTCGTTAGTGTAAAGTAGTTCACGAGCTTGATAATCGCGAAACTGCTCATCTAGATCGTTTTTTAATTGATCCAATTCTTTTTGCCAGTCCCCGGCCATTCGATCCATTTGCTGCTGGATCGTAGCGTAATTCGGCATAGCCTCCAGGATCACATTGGAATCTACATATCCAATATTTTGCTGAGCAGATGCGGAGCCAACAAAAATGCTGCAGCACAACGCCGCCAACATTACTATCTGATTTTTCTTGATGGTCATAAAGCTAACCGAGGTAAGGGATTCAATTAGAAAACAAGTGTCTAGTATCTTGGACCCTATAAGCGTTTATTGTCCGAAACCTTGTCCCAAGCTGAACTGAAAAGACCACTTCTTGGATCCATCATGCTTGGAATTAATAGCTTCAAATGTATCAAAATTATAACCATAAGCCATCTCCACCATTCCCAGAATCGGTAGAAAAAATCTCATCCCAAAACCGGCTGATCTATATATGTCCGTCGGATTATAACTTTTAAAGCTATTCCAAGAGTTTGCGGCGTCAATAAATGCGTATGGTGCTGCTCGCAATTGTTCTGTTTGAATGGCCATCCATCTTAATTCTGCGGAATATTTATTCAATATCGTGCCGCCAAACGGGTCGTTATCAGCACTACGTGGGCCCAGAGCCCCTAAAGGATAACCTCTCAAGTACACAATATCCTTTCCGAAAAACGAATAGAATCCTTGTGTTTCGAATGGTGATCCACCAACGATAAACCGTTCAAAAGCCACTTCGCGTTTGTCAAGAGAGCCAATGAAACCGAAATCAGAGGACAATCCGAAAGAAACCTTGTTTAGAAGCGGAGTATTCCATGAATTGGTTAATCTCCATTTATGATACTGGATCAACTTACCAATAGGCGGTGCAATCTCTACCGATAGTGAAAACTTGGACCCAACACTTGGAAATATAGGATCGTTTGTGTTGTTGCGAGTCAGAGCTTCTGTAAAAGTTATTTGCTGGCTAACCCCTACAGGCAATGTCGAAATCCATTCCTTGTTATTATAGAATTGATACCCAACAGTAGAAGAAAAGCTAAACCAAGGATCTGGCTTCTTAAGCCGTTGTGAAAAGAACACACTCTGAGAAAACGTCAGAAGCTCACCACCCGAATCGTCCAGAACGGCAAGGCCAGAAATCCTTGAAAAAGAGGTAGAGAAGCCTACTGGACGTGGTTTTCCTTTAAACCACGGCTCGGTAAAGGACAGTGAATATTGCTGATATCGACGTCCGTTAGTCTGGATACCAACCGATAAACGTTGGCCGTCTCCAGCCGGCAATGGACTCCAAGCATCTCCTTTCAATAAATTTTGTCCGGAAAAGTTATTGAAGCTGAAACGTAATTGAAGAATTAAGCCAAATCGGCCCCAAGTACCCGAAAGTTCCAATTGATCCGTCCCAGTCTCTTCCAGATTGTATTTTAAATCAACGGTTTTTGATTCTTCCCTAATATCTATTCCTGGTCCACCGGCAAGGGATTCTTGGGTGAAATAATTCAGCTGCATGAGTCGCCGAATAGATTCCTGGATTTGACCTCGGCTAAACGTGTTTCCTGGTACAGTCGTTAGATCGCGGCGAACTACGTGATCATTCGTTTTCACATTGCCGGCAATCTCTACGGTTCCGATCTGATATACTTCACCTTCAAATATTTCAAAAATGAGGTCTAGACTATCTCCATTGACAGCAATTTCGGGCTGGACTCCAAAACGCATGTACCCAGAATTGTAATACAAACTCGAAACATCGCTGTCCTTTCCAGACCCATAAAGATTTTCCTGAAGCTGCTTCGCGTTGTAGGCTTGACCTTTTACAAAGCCGAGTCGCTGATTCAAGACCTCGTCAGGATACAAGGTGTTTCCTTCCCATGAAATATTCCGAATGTGATACAATGGACCTTCACGCACTTCAATTTCTATCGAAATGGATGGCTTTCCAGACTCCACTCCTACGATAAGCACAGAATCGCTAATCACTTCCGCATCATAGTATCCCTTTTCATTGTATTTCTCGAGGACTCTATCCATATCCCGGTCGTATTCAGCCTGATCCAATTTCCCACTTCGCCAGAACCGCCAACCTTTTTTGGGTTTGGTCTTCATCGCTTTTACAATCTCTGAATCGTCTAAGCCTGAATTTCCAGTAACCGTAATATTTCTTACGCGAGCCTTGTTGCCTCTATCAATTTCAAAATTGATAGATAACGTGTTATCGTCATGCCTTTCCCGAATAACATTCACGGTGGCTAGCGGATATCCTTTCTTCGCATAGAACTCCTTTACGATCTGTACAGAACGCTCAATAGAATTCTCGTGAACCGGTCCACGTGTTACCAACGGAACTTCTTTTTGAAGGTCACTGGCATGACCTTTTTTGATCCCCGAAAACACATATGCTTTTAGCTTCGGGACTTCCAGAACTTTAATTACTAGATAAACTCCGTTGCCAACCTTTCTCTCTTGAATAATCTGAACATCTTCATAGGTACTCAAACGATAAATCGACCGAATCGCTTCTCCCAGTAGAGGATCTCCGGGTAGGGTCAATTTTTGTCCGATTGTAAGTCGTGAAGACTGCTGGATGAAACTGTTCGTGTATTCGTCCGAAGTACCTTCTACGGAGATACCAAGAATTTCAACTATTTCAGGTGCCCCAAGCAGTCCTCTGCTCTCAGACGCATTAGGAGGGGGGGTTTGTGCTGCAATTTCGCCAACAAACGTCAGTGAACACAGAAAGATAAATAATGCTCTACAACTCATAAAAGGTCTTTTTAGACATGAAGCGGCGAAAATAGACTCCGCTGGAGCGGATGAACGGCTACGGGGCGGATCGTGTTTCCTTTTTTTAAGGCCAATCCATCGTACCCTGCAAACGAATCTTGCCTTTATTTATTGCATAGGACATTCCTAACGCGCCTCTTGGACCCGCCCAAACCTGCGTTCTCGGTCTTGGAAGTCCTTGATGGCATCTATTAGGTGTGATTGTCGAAAGTCAGGCCAATGCATAGACGAAAAAAAGAGCTCAGAATACGCAATCTGCCAGAGCAAAAAATTAGATACTCGCTTCTCTCCACCCGTCCTAATTAATAGATCAGGATCTGGTAAAAAATTGGACGTCATATACGAGGCCACGGAGCTTTCATCAATGTCAGAAACATCTAATTTTCCGGAAAGGATGGACTCCCCCATCGACTTCATTGCTGCTGCAAGCTCCCATCTCCCGCTATAAGAAAGAGCAAGGGTCAACGTCATTCTATCGTATACAGACGTTTCTGCCTTGAGTTCTGCCAACTCGGCTTGACATGCCGTTGGAAGCGATGAAATGTCCCCAATCGTCATGAGGCGAATGTTATTCTTGTGGAACGTTTTTGCTTCTTTTTTTAAAGCTCGAATCAAAAGATGCATTAAAGCATCCACTTCGACTGCAGGACGATTCCAGTTTTCAGTCGAAAACGTGTACAACGTCAAAAACTTGACCCCAAGTTTGGCACAGGTTTCTGTGACGTCACGCACAGCGTGTACACCTTGCTGATGACCATGTATGCGACTTTTGCCACGTTGTTTGGCCCAGCGACCGTTCCCATCCATAATGACGGCGATGTGGTCTGGAAGTGGACCTCGATTTATCAGCTCTACCAGGTCCGGACTAAGTTTAGACGGACTCAAAGCTTGAGAAAATCGTTAAATATGACAAAAACCATAAATGCAAGAAGTATAAACATACCAACCTGCTGAAGAGCCATGCGCAATTTAAGAGACGGCTCTTTCCGGACAATTCCTTCGTAAATCAAAAAGACTAAATGGCCACCATCAAGGGCCGGAATAGGTAGGATATTGATGATAGCCAACGTTATCGACAACATTGCAACGATATTCCAGAAATAAGGCGCCCCCATATCTGCCGCTTCCTTAGTCACTTTGGCAATCATGACGGGGCCGCCAATATTCTGCCTGAAATTGTCTTGGCCCGTAAAGATTCTCTTCAAACTCGACGCAACAAGCCGAGTTTGTAGCCACGTTTCGGAAACACCAGATCCAATGGACTGGAAGAAATCATACTGTTGTATATGAGCTACTTGTGTGATGCCAATTAAATACTTTCCACCAGAACCATCCGCCGACAAGGCGACCTCATAGGTCGTGCCCCCTATTGACTGGAGTGAATCGGCAGCGACCATCAACACACTAGAAACAGCCTGAGTTACAGAATCTGGCCGAAAAAACCGCATCGACATCTCCGTTCCTTCAGCTCTTTGAATATATCCAGTCAAATCGGAATAAAAGACCACCAACGAATCCCCAATCATCACAATTTTATCTCCAGGAACAAGGCCGGCTGCACTGGCTGGTGAATCAGGATTTACATACCCCACAATTGGGGGATCGAATTCAACCCCAAATCCACCTTTATTTTGATTTAGCTGCGTCATAATATCGCGCGGGCCTTCAAAATGTAGGATCGCTCCCTCACGTTCGACATCAATGGTCAGGGGATCTGCAAGTAACAATTCTTGCATTCCGCTGAGACCTGCGATAGGGTCAATGGGCTTTCCGTTAACGGCAGATACAAAATCTCCTGTCCTTAGGCCCATGGTGTAGGCAACCGAAGCTTCCTCAACTTTCACACTTCCCACTGCCGGCCTATACGACTTACCATAGATTGCCGTAAGCATGACAAATATGAATGCAGCCAAAATAATGTTGAACATTACTCCCCCAACCATGACTAACATGCGTTGCCAGACCGGTTTTGATCGAAACTCCCACGGCTGAGGTTCTTCACTCAGCTGATCCGTATCCATACTTTCGTCCACCATTCCAACGATCTTGACATATCCACCAAGTGGAAGAAGGCCTAAAACCCACTCTGTATCGCCAAACTTCTTTCCAATTATTTTAGGCGGGAATCCAACGGAGAACTTGTCTACCCGCATCCCAAAAAGTCTGGCAAACAGAAAGTGTCCAAGCTCGTGAACGAGCACCAGAATCATGATGGCTAGCAAAACCCAGCCTACGTACGGGAAGAAATTTAGTATCGTATCCATTTATCACCCTGAACAGGGATTTTGTCTTATCGAGAGCTCCAAACCAAACTTGTCAGGCGCTCTAATGGTTAGCCGTACCTGCTAGTTCCTCTGCAACTCGCCTTGCTTTGCGATCTGACTCTAATCGGGCTTCAATTGAGAACTCTTCATGCTCCGAGCAGTGATCCATAACTCTTCTCACCAAAGAAGGAATGGACTGGTATGATATTTTATCCGTGAGAAATAAATGCACTGCCACTTCGTTCGCAGCGTTTAGTATACATGGCATGCTCCCGCCAATCCGGAGTGCTTCGAACGCGAGTAGTAATCCGGGGTACCGAATTGGATCCGGACTGGAAAAGGTCATTTTTTGGTCTTCCTGCCATGAAACAACTGGATGGGATGCCGGCCATCTAGAAGGGGTTGAAAGCGCATATTGGATAGGCACTTTCATATCGGGTACTCCCAACTGGGCTTTCGTGGACCCGTCAACAAACTGAACCATCGAATGCACGATCGATTGCGGGTGGATAACTACGTCTATTTTATCCTGCGGAATGTCAAAAAGCCATCTAGCTTCAATCACCTCCAGGCCTTTATTCATCATTGTTGCAGAATCGATGGTTATTTTAGGACCCATTTCCCAATTTGGATGAGATAGCGCCTCTTTTTTGGAAATTGATCCAAACGTATTTAACGCTCTCTCTCGAAATGGCCCACCTGACGCTGTCAAAATGAGTCGTGATATTTCGGATTTGGATTCTCCCAACAGGCACTGGAATATCGCAGAATGCTCACTATCTATGGGTATTATTTCAGATCCGAATTTCATGGCCAAGTCTTGAATTAAATCGCCGGCTATGACCATCGTTTCCTTGTTCGCTAAAGCGACTCGGCATCCTGTCTTGATTGCGGCAACGGTAGAAAGCAGCCCTAATGCCCCTACAAGAGCTGTTACTACTATATCCGTTCTTTCCCAAGTTGCAGCTCGTGCTAGTTCCTTTTCCCCAACGAACACAGGACAGGAAAATCTTGATTGGGCACCTTTTCCTGCTTCAGAGGACCCAATAACAACACATTCGGGCAGGAATTCCTTAGCCTGCTGTTCGAGTAACCCTACATTTTTGCCTCCCGAGAGCGCCACGATGTCGATCTTGTCAGGAAATAGTCGGGCTATTTCAAGGGTCTGGGTTCCGATCGAGCCGGTAGAGCCCAATATCGAGACCCGAATCTTTCTCGACACGCGCTTAGATACAGGCGTTTTACTATCGTTAGATTCTGATCTCATTCGAACTAGTCGTACAGGATTGTGGTAATAAAGGGCCGACTGAAACTTACGGGGTGCACCCGCCATATTAAAGTGCTGATTTAGGAAAGTATGGAACGATATGTGAAGGTGAGTCTTTCATCCCCCCAACTCTAATTGTTATCTCATGAATCTTAGAAGACTGCTTGTAATGTGCTCAATAGGATTTGCGCTTGGAATCCTAGGTGGTCTTCCGGTTTCTGCTCAATCCGTTGATAGTTCGCAAGTAGGACGCTTTCAACTCGCTGAGTCCTTTATGAGAACGGCGCAGTACCAGCGTGCAATTTCTTTATTGGAGGGATTATATAACGATAGCCCGCAAACGAATGTGTTTTACGATCGTTTACGCGAGGCCTATGAAAGCGTAAAGCGTTATGATGCTGCCATCGCTCTGGTTAACCAAAAAATCTCGCAGGAATTGTCACCTACCATATATGTGGCTGACAAGGCACGCCTACAATTTTTAAAAGGTGATGAAGCCACGGCCAGACAGACATGGCAAGCAGCTATTGATTCAAATCCAAGTTCTTCTTCGGTTTACCTGTTGGTTTATCGATCGCTGATGCAGGTCCGATTGTTTGATTTTTCCATTGAAATATTGGAAGCCGGACGCGAGACTCTTGGAAACACAGCTCTTTTTCAAATAGACTTGGCTCAGTTATACAATCTGACCTCGCAGCACGACAAAGCTGCGATCGAATATCTCGACTTGCTTAAAATCAATCAAAATCAGCTTAATTACGTTCGTAGTCAGATGGGGCCGTTTCTGACGACCCCGGAATCCTTAGAAAAAAGTATTGCAGTTGTTGGAGCAGGCGTAGCCCAAAATCCGTTGAATAGGGCCTTTCGCGAGTTTTTGGGCTGGCTTTATGTGGAAAACAAACAATATCGCCTGGCTTTGGACGTATACCGTGCCGTTGATAGACTGGAGCGCGAGGAGGGCAAAATCTTGTTTACGTTTGCTCAAATTGCCAGTGACGGCGGGGCATACGATGTAGCACTTGAAGCGTATGATGAAATATTACGGCGCTATCCGCTCGGGTTATCTGCTCCGGACGCGCTTCGTGGCCTTGGACTTATGCAAGAGAAATGGGCGGAGACATTGGGCGAAAACGTTTTTGACTTGGCGGGTAATCGGCTACCAAGAAATCATTACGACGAAGCATTAGATACATATCAGCTGTTTCTGATTGATTATCCGCAACATCCAATGTTCCCAGACGTGTTGCGACGCATAGGTTTACTTCATCAAGATGTTTTTTATGATTACACGTCGGCCTACACCGTTCTAACTGAAGTTATCGGTCGGTATCCCCAAACAATCGTGGCAGACCAAGCCGCATATGACCTCGGTAGACTGGCCGTCATGGAGAACCGAATGGAAGATGCCAGATTGGAGTTCTCAAGACTCTTGACCCGACTTCGGACTGGGGAATTGGCTGATCTATCCAGGTACGATTTGGCACTTTACCATTTTTACAAAGGCGATTTTGAAGCCGCTTTAGGCCTTACAGCGGCAATGCAGGAAAACACCTCTACTGACGTGGCCAACGATGCGATTGCCATGAAAGTAATGTTGATTGAAAACAGGGGGCCTGATTCATTAGACGTTCCACTTCGGGGATATGCTCATACCAAACTTTTGACCAGGCAAAGAGAATGGGAAACCGCTCTGCACCAATTGGATGACCTGTTACAAGAATTTGGATCTCATCCTCTTGCGGACGATATGTTATTTGATCGGGCAATACTATTGGCCAGAACCGCCAAGCCAGAATTGGCAATTCAAGCATACTTGGAACTTCCCTTGATTCATCCTGCTAGTTTTTTGGCAGACCGGAGCTTGTTTGGCGCAGCCACCCTTCAATATCAAATACTTGGGGATCGGGCTTCCGCCATTTTGACCTTTGAACGTATTCTGAAAGAGTATCCTGGTTCGTTATTGACCACCGTCACGCGAGAACAGATCAGGCGATTACGAGGAGATGAAGTTTAATGACAAAGTACTTTTTCACACTTTTTTTGGGTTTTTGGATTTGCAGCGCATCTTGGGCTCAAGATGTCCTGATTCCAATGGATGACTCCCAAAGTGACCATTTGAAGGCATACGGGGTTACCTTTTGGGCCCTGCAACACAAAATTGATATAGACTGGTTACTAAATTATAGAGGGGGAGCCTTTTTGGCTACAAAAACCCCGGAATTGGAGGAAGAGTTACGTGTTAGAGGAGTGTCGTTCGAGTCGCTAAACGGTTCTCAAACGGCCTCCATTATTTCTATGGTTGAAAGCGATGCCAGTAACACGAGCGTCGTACGGCTTGAAAAGCCCCCACGCATCGCTGTGTATGCTCCGCAACAGACTTTGCCCTGGGACGATGCAGTGCTTTTGGCGCTCACCTATGCAGAGGTGCCGTATGAGATGATTTATGACGATGATGTACTTGATGGTGCTTTAGAGGATTTTGATTGGGTTCATCTTCATCACGAAGATTTTACGGGTCAGTATGGCAAGTTTTTTAATTATCGTTCCACCCCTTGGTACATCGAACAGCAAAGACAAGCCGAAATATCAGCCAGAAAGAGAGGATTCAGAAAAGTCAGCGAATTGAAACTCAGAGTCGTTGAGATAATCAAACAATACGTTGGAGGTGGAGGATTTCTGTTCGCGATGTGTTCTGGAGCCGATACGTTTGATCTTGCACTCGCCGCCCACGCCACGGACATCGTGCCAATAGAATACGACGGCGACCCCATTGATCCGGACGCCATATCCCAATTAGACTTTACTCAAACCTTTGCATTTACTGACTTCCGACCCGTTTTCAATGCCCGAGAGTACGAACATTCAAATATTGACTCTGGCCCCCCTCCTCCTCAATTAAGAAATCCTGCTGTAGATTATTTTACACTTTTTGAGTTTAGTGCCAAGTACGACCAAGTACCCACGATGTTAACTCAAAGCCACGTAGCTACCGTCAAAGGTTTTATTGGACAGACAACCAATTTTGTAAAAACGTTTGTCAAGCCCAACGTTGTCATTCTTGCCGAAGCTCCTGGCCGTGGCGAAGTGCGATACCTACACGGCTCCTTCGGAGAAGGCACATTTACATTTTATGGTGGTCATGATCCAGAAGACTATCAACATTTTGTTGGTGACGAACCGACTGATTTAAACTTGCACAAACATTCGCCTGGATATCGCCTGATCTTGAATAACATTCTTTTTCCTGCGGCGAAGAAAAAGAAACAGAAGACTTAAATGAGCAAAATGAAGGGAAAAACGGTCTCCGATTCTCATACTATAATGAACGAATTGGTGCTTCCAAACGACACAAATAGTTTGGGAAATCTAATGGGTGGGCGACTGCTGCATTGGATGGATATCTGCGCTGCAATTTCTGCTCAAAGACATTCAGGAGGAGTTTGTGTTACCGCGTCCGTGGACAACGTTGAGTTTCATTCTCCTATTCATCAATCAGAGATTGTCACGCTTCAGAGTCAACTTAATCGATCGTTCCGCACATCAATGGAAGTCGAAATAAATGTAAACGCTGAAAATCCACGCACTGGTGAAAAACGAAAAAGTAATCGGGCATTTTTTACATTTGTGGCCATTGGATCAGATGGAAAGCCGGTACCAGTCCCAGCCCTCCTACCTCAAACAGATCTTGAAATTGAGCGATATGAACAAGCTTTGAGGAGACGCGAATTCCGATTGTTTATGGCAGGTCGATTAACTCCAGAGCAAGTCAGTAATTTTCAGGAGTATCTCATTTCAGTTCGAGATGCACACAACAAAGGCTAATATCCTCAAACACCTTTTAGCTCTACCCGTTTTTCTGGTTGTGATAACACTTTTGACAATCACACCGAAGAATGGGTTTTCGCAGTCTGCTTCCCCTATCTCTCATAAACAGGTTGGATTCGGCGTATTAGTCGGACGAATTAGCGGCGTAACCTTAAAAGTACTGCTGCCCGAAATTAACGGACCTAAATCCGGATTTATTTCAAGCATTGATGTCAATTTAACTACGGATTTTGACGAGTTCGTGTTGTGGTCTGCTCATGTATTAAAGGAGCGGCCAGTTGAGGGGTCCCCCTTAACTGTATTCTTGGGCCCAGGCCTAACAACTGGATTAATAAACGAGCGCCCATTCTGGGGACTTTCAGAAACACTTGGGGTGTTGTTTCACAGCGGGCCCTATGAAGTATTTCTTCAAGGCATGCCTCGCCTGTACCTGATGCCCAATATGAACGGTCGAATCGAAGCGGCAACCGGATTACGCGTATATTTCTGAAACCGGTACGGTCTAATACCGTTATCGGGGCTTCAACTTTTCCATCAGCTGTATTTTTTGTTGTTCCAACGTATTCTCATAACCGGTGCAAATGGTCTCTTGGGCCAGCACCTTATTCGACTCATGGGTCGCCATCCCGAGTATGACCTACTCGCGACTGGGCGCGACAAAATGCCGCGTTTTACGGGTGGATCATGCGGTTATGTACCCTTGGACATAACAAATCCGGACGCAATTTCTCAGACTTTTGTGGATTTTGCCCCAGATGTCGTAATCAATTGCGCTGCAATGACCCAGGTGGACGAATGTGAATCTAATCGGGAGGCATGTTGGCAGGTCAATGCTATTGCAGTCGACAATTTGGCGAAAAATTGCCTAGCCCGAGGGACGCGCCTAATTCAAGTATCCACGGATTTCGTATTTGACGGTCAAAATGGCCCCTACAAAGAAGGAGCAAGGCCAAATCCGCTTTCCTATTACGGACGGTCCAAACTTGCAGGAGAGAATTATGCCCGTGGAGCAGGAATGGACAAGTGGTCCATAGTCCGGACGGTATTGATCTATGGGGTTGCGGAAGGCCTCCAACGGTCAAATTTTGTGTGGTGGCTTAAAGATAATTTAGAGGCAGGAAAAACCGTCAAAATCGTCACTGATCAGTGGAGAACTCCGACTTATGCCCTGGACTTAGCCGCTGGAATAGAAAAGATGGTCCGATTTTCAAAACAAGGAGTTTACCATCTTGCTGGCCGGGAGCTATTTTCTGTATTTGAATTCGCCAAAGAAATAGCCAAAACGCTCGATCTCGACGATTCTTTGATACTTCCAGCTGATGAATCAACCTTTACCCAAGCTGCAACCCGCCCTTCCAAATCAGGTTTTATTATCCTGAAGGCGGAATCAGAACTTGGATATTCTCCGCATTCTACACGAGAGTCCGTTTTAGAAATGGTTAAAGAAGAACAGCGAATAAAGTTATCTCCTTGATTTGACTAAAACGAATCACACTATTTTCTAATCGAGCTACGCCGGGTGGCGACTTGACTTCGTACCTTTACTGTTCAATAACAACTGCCTTTTAATGCTTGACCTGCAATACATTCGCGAAAACGCTGAAGTCGTAAAATCAGCCATTATCAATAAAGCCACTGGCACACCAGATTTGGTAGACCATGTTTTAGAATTGGACGAACTTTGGCGAAAAATTACCACCGAACTCCAAAACGTTCAGACTGCCGCAAACGCCGAAGCTAAAAAGATCGGTGAATTGATGAAGTCAGGGCAGAAAGAACAGGCGCAAAGCGCGATTGCAGAAAGTTCTCGGCTAAAGGCAGCTCTGAAAGATTTGGAGGAAGGTCAAAGAACAGCGGCCCTATCGCTTGATGCTGCGCTCTTAGAGATTCCAAACGTACCCCATCCATCCGTACCCATTGGGAAAGTGCCATCTGATAATGTGGTCGCTTTTGAACATGGGGTTTTCCCTGCTTTTTCGTTTCAACCGGTACCCCATTGGGACATTCTTGAAAAACACGATTTAGTTGATTTTGACCGAGGATCTAAGGTGGCTGGCGCTGGATTCCCGTTTTACAAGGGACCTGGTGCCCGTTTTCAGAGGGCCTTAATTAATTTTTTCCTTGATCAAGCCATTGGCAGTGGATACCTCGAAATTCAGGCCCCTTTGGTTGTCAACGAAGATTCAGCTCGTGGAACTGGGCAGCTTCCAGATAAGGAGGATTTGATGTACGAAGCGGTCAGAGACGGCCTCTATTTAATTCCCACAGCAGAAGTACCAGTAACGAACCTCCACCGGGACGAAATATTATCAGAAAGCGACCTTCCCATAAAATATTGCGCATATACGCCTTGTTTTAGACGAGAAGCAGGGTCTTATGGAAAAGATGTTCGAGGACTAAATCGACTACACCAGTTTGACAAAATTGAATTAGTTCATTTTGTACGTCCTGAAGACAGCTATGAAGCATTAGAAGAATTAAGAGCCCATGCTGAAGATCTGTTACAAAAACTAGGACTTCCCTACCGTCGACTATTGATGTGCACCGGCGACATGGGCTTCACCCAGGCAAAAAAATATGACCTCGAAGTCTGGAGTGCTGGTCAGGAACGATGGTTGGAAGTATCGTCAATTTCAAATTTCGAGACTTTTCAGGCTCGACGGATGAAAATAAGGTACCGTTCCAAATCTGAGGCGAGACCCCAAATTGTTCATACCATTAACGGAAGCGGATTGGCACTTCCCAGAATTGTTGCTGCCCTTCTTGAAAACAATCAACAAGAAGATGGGTCGATCACAATTCCTCCAGCCCTAAGGTCTTACTTCGGCTCAGAAACGCTTATTTCTTCATAATTCTCTGTTTCAAGAATTGATTCTATGGTGATGTCACCAGGGAATTGCGGAATGTGTGTCTTCTGAATGAGCTTCCCAGATCCTTTCGCTGATGGAGATGTCTCGTGGATGTAGTACTCTGAGTTTGGCAATGAATTGTTGTACGTCCTAGCGGTCTCGGCTGCCTTTCGCATACTTTTGTCCGCATTAATTCGAAGCTCTGCTAGCTGTTGATGAATGCGCAATTCTAGCAATTCAAAAGCATGTTCGAAATAAACCTTATCTCGAGTAAGGTTCTGGTCATTTGTCGAGGTCTGTGAATCGATCCTTGACACCATGGCCGAAAGCGCAAAAATGAAGGTAGCACTATCTGAAAGGCGCGCCTGAACCGCCTGCCGAATTACAATTTCTTCTTTATGCCATTTTGACGCCATTTTGAACAGATGCGCGTGTTTTTGGATCAATTTTGAGAGCCGAAGAGCAAATGGTTCTAGCCAAGAGTTCTCGGTTGAAACTGCCGGCGCTGAAGGGACAAAACCCAAAAATAGCTCCGTTGCCAATGGAATGGCGCGTTTTAACAAGGCAGGATTCACCATGTTTGGCACAATACGCTTCACGTTTTGGCCGAACGATTCATCACCGTCCCATGACATGGCTTGTTGAATGCCCATCATTTGTTCTGCCAACTGTTTACCGCCGTATCCAAAGATGAATGGTTGCATGACTTCATTTGAGCCTTCAACAATTCTGTGAATGCGGCTGTCGCGCCACAATCGTTCCAGCTCATTCTCGGTCATGTAGCCTTCTCCACCCATGATTTCAAGGGCGTCATCTACGATTTCCCATCCAATTTGGGAACTGAACACTTTCGTGATGGCTGTCTCCACCATGATATCGGTATCGCCGCGGTCCAGCATACCTGTCATCATATACAGTAGCGAATCCAAGGCATAACCATAAGCATACATCCTCGCAATGCGTTGCTGAACCAACTCAAACTCGGCCAAAGGACGCTCAAATTGATATCGAGTCTGAACCCATTTAGTGGACTGATCAGCAGCCCGGGCGGCTGCCCCAGCAATGCCAGCTGACAAAGTGCATCGACCGTAGTTTAAACAAGTCAGGGCAACAATGAGCCCGCGACCTTCTTTGTGAAGTAGATTCTCTCTAGGCACTCTGACGTTCGTAAATCGAATTCTGGCTTGCCAAGTGCCCCTAATTCCCGTTTTTGACCTGTTTTTTTCAAAAATATCAATCCCAGGCATATCTGGAGTACAAATCAGGGCAGTGACTTTATCTTTGCCATCAATTTCCTGTTTCGTCATAACGGTGTACATCCCACTCAATGCTCCCGAAGTACTCCACTTTTTTTCACCGTTTAAGATGTAATGACTTCCGTCTTCGCTCAACACACAACGTGTTTCTTGACCTGCTGCATCTGAACCAACTTGTGGTTCAGAAAGACAAAAAGCTGATAAGTACTCTCGTGCAACTTTCGGAAGGTATTCTTCTTTTTGAGCCTCATTGCCGAATAGCATGATGGCTTTACAGCCGATGGATTGATGCGCCGATACCATCACTGATGACGAACCGCAATAGGCCCCAATCATGGATAAAACCCTGTTGTAGCTGGTAATGCCTAAACCCAGCCCACCATATTTTTCGGGGACGGTCATTCCCATAACTCCAAGGTCAAATAACCGCTGTATGGCCCATTCTGGAATGTATTGATCCTGATCGATTTCAATCGAAGGATGTTCATCCCTTAGATAGGCCTCTAACGTTTCTAATAGTGCGTCACACTTGGCCCGTTCTTCTTTGGATTCGCTTGGATAAGGAAATATCAAATCATTTCTGAATTGACCCCAAAAAAGATTTTTAGCAAAGCCCATCTTCTCGGGTTCTGGCCCCATCATACGTTCAATGTCAGCGATCATTTTTCGATCTTGTTCTGAAACATTTTTGAGATTTAATGAATCGATAGACATGAGATTTGGGCTTTAGAGAAGCGTCTTAGAAATGTACTAATTTGACGAATACGGTCTGTTTATGGAGAAATACACTGCTGGTTCCACAGACAAAGGGTCAAAAAGCCGCATGAGGTGAACAGTGTTAACCTCTTAATGCATAAGACCCCCACTCTTGGGTATATTGAAGCACATTTGTCACCTAATTATTCTTGATTAAAAATCTCGTGAATGTTTCGTTCTGCGCAAAACTCGCTTCGCTACGTGCTCAAAAATCCTCAGTATTGTGCGTTGGCCTGGACCCCGATCCGGCAAAACTCCCAAAACACATCCTTTCCAGATACCCAACTGGGGAGGCAGTAGAACATTTCTGCACCTCGATCATCGAGGCCACGGCCCCCTTCGCAATCGCTTTCAAAATCAATTTTGCATTTTTTGAAGCGCTTGGAGACCGAGGACTGTCAATAATGAGGACAGTTTTAAGTTCAATCCCCCCAGGCGTTCTTACAATCGCCGATGCGAAGCGTGGAGATATTGGAAACTCAGCTCGATTTTACGCCAGTTCCGTTTTTGATGATTTAGGCTTCGATAGCGTAACGCTCAGCCCCTATATGGGCCAGGACTCCCTCACTCCATTTTTGAACTATCCAGGTAAATGCAGCTTCGTATTGGCAAGAACATCGAACCCAGGTGGAAACGATTTTCAAACGTTAAACGTCGCGGGTCAACCTTTATACTCCCACGTTGCTAAGGCCGTGTCTGGGTGGGCCCAGGATCAGCCCGGAACAGCAGGGTTTGTAGTTGGAGCAACGGACGTGTCAAGCCTGGCTCAGCTGCGTTTGGAATTACCAGAGGCGCCTTTTTTGATCCCAGGAGTGGGCTCGCAGGGAGGTTCCGCCGCAGACGTCATGAAAGCAGCTGGTTCAGGACCAGTGCTCATCAACAGCAGCAGAGCCATTATTTACGCTTCAGACGCCCTGGATTTTGCCCAAAAAGCAAGCGAACAGGCCCAAATCACACAAAATGAGCTAGGATCATGATCGTTCGAGTTGTCCATTTGACCATTCTGCCGTCAAAAATTAACGCCTTTGTGGATCTGTACACCAAATCAATGGCTCAAATCAGAAGTACTCCGGGCTGTTTGGATCTCTCCTTACTGCGCGACGTGAGCGATCCAAATCGTGTAACAACGTTGAGCAAATGGAAGGACCTTGACGCTCTTGAAGCTTACAGAGCGTCCAACTTTTTTCGATCCACATGGACTTCTGCCAAAACCATGTTTGCAGACGAAGCTGAAGCCTACAGTTATACTGTAATCAGTACGACAAATTGATACCAAAGCGCAAACTCCGACCCGGCGCGGGTAACCCAAGTTGAGGAAGCGTAAGTGAATCAAAAACGTTATCAGCCCCAGCGTATGCTTCTAGAAACAGACCTTTACTACTAAAATACACGGTTTGTGCAATTCGCAAATTCCACTCCAGAGATGTTGGAAGCAGAATATGTTCGTTTTCCGTCCCAAGACCGTAAGCCTTTCCGACGTAGATAAGAGTTGAGATTAAACGAGTATTCGAAGTTAGACGGGCCTCTCCATTGAGTGTCATCAACATCTCTGGTTTTTCCGTCAAATGTCCCGAAGACTTTCCTGATTTCTTTCTTGGACGCATCAATGTTCCATGCCCATCAACGGAGAAGCGCTCTGAGATGCGGAATGCGCCAGATAATTCCGCTCCAATAACGCTGGAACCATCCAAATTTATCCTCTGTCGCTTGGTAAGACCTTCGACCACGACATTTTTTTGGTCAATAGTATCTACTGTGCGAATTGCAAATCCTGTCATTTGAAATGAGTACCGGCTATTTGCATAAACAAATCCAGCTTCCGAGGTCCAAGATCTCTCGCTTTGCAGGTCATTGTTTAGAATGAATCGGTTCAGTGCCACGCCATAGAGTTCTCGAAGCGTTGGAAACCGTGGTTTACTACCTGCATTGATCAACAGCGAAGAACGTTTGGAGAGTTTAATATTGGTTTCAAAATTTACACTCCAAGCCTGCATTGAGGGTTGCGGAAGTTTATCTCCGGTAGACGGAGTGGACATGCCATCAATTGAAAAACCAGCTACCCAGTGTCCTCCAAGCTTGTTCGGTGTTGAAACTTCGGCACCAACTGAAAAAAGCACGTTTCTGTAATACTGATCCGGACCTGCAACTTCCTTGGAAGTGCTCACAACCGAATCAACTTGCTTATGGGAAGTGCTCGATACAAATCCAATTCCACGATATGATGTATTCGATGCCTTCCACTCTGCAATCGCTCTTATCCCTGCCGATAGGTCAAGATCCGCCTGCGTAAGTGATACGCGGGTATAGGAATCGTCTTCATACTGATCAATTTCCTGCTGAAAGCGGGAAATCCAAATGGTTGTGAACAAGTGCACCGGCCAATTACTTTTAACAGCGTTAAAAATGGCCATTGAGTTGCGCCAAACTGGGTAGCGCCAATATCGTATGCTTTCAATGGTAGGATCTAAGTGCCCTTCTGGTGACACACCTTTAGCAGAAGAAGCATGTAATAATGTAACTCCGAATGAGCCCATTTTCGCTTCCCTATCCAACCTTGCATAAATAGTTGCGGAAGAGCGATCAGAATTGGTGCGAATAGACCCATTTTGACTGAATGGAAGCCTTGCCGAATCCGAAACCCGAAATCCGTCTGATTTGGAGACCGTCCCTCCTACCAGAATCGATGTTTTTCCTTTGCGTCGCGCAGCCATCAACCTGGACTGCCAAGATCCAGGATGGCCCAATTGAATGGTCGCCTCGTGAATGGTACCGCTTGCCAAAAGGGATCTACTATGAAGACTTACCGCCCCTCCTGACACATTCGGCCCATATGCTGCGCTTAATGCTCCTCGCTCCAACGTTATGTCCCCCAAAACATTAGCAGGAATCATGCTGAGATCAATTCGATTGTCCCATCCAATGTTTAATGGAGCCCCATCTAGAAATACAGCGACTTGTCTTTCTCCAGAAGCCCTGATGTATACAAGGGTTTCTCCTCTCGAATTGGTTTGTAAGTGTGCCGAAGGAAGCTGCCTCAACACACCTGATATATCGGCTTTGTCCTGTTGCGCCAGCTTTGATAGTCGAACTCTGAAAAGACGTTGGATATAATCTGAATGACGAGCCTCCCCTCCGATCACTATTTCTGATAGAGAATATGAAACCAAAGAATCTGGTTTTTCTTGACCAAATGCAAAGGTGCAGGCACATAACAAAAGGCAAGACAAGCCCGTGAGCCTCTTTAAAACAATCAAAGTCATTAAATAATCGTTCCGTCTGGAATAGATGCATTTTTGGGAATAACAACGATTCCATCTCGTATGTGATAATCCGGGCCATCTTTGAAATCATGTCCAGCCGCATTGGTGATGACACAATTCTTTCCAATGCTTACGTTTCTGTCAATAATCGCCCTTTTAATGACCGTGCCATCGCCGATACCCGGAAACTCCGGTCCTTCAACAGTTTCCCTGTCTTCAGATTTGTGCCATCGAAAATAATCGGCTCCCATCAAGATGCTCTCCTCAATAACCACGTTGTCTCCAACAAAAGATCGGATTCCAATGATAGAATTACGGATCGAAGATTTGCCAATCACGCTCGCCTCTCCAATGATCGCGTGGTCTATTTCCGCACTATTTATTTTGGCCGGCTGGAGCATTCTGGCGTTCGTGTAAATTGGCATTTTAGGATCATAAAGGTCAAATTCTGGCTTTTGGCCAGTAAGCATCAGATTAGCGTCGAAAAAAGACTTCACGGTCCCGATATCGCTCCAATACCCTTCAAACGCATAACTAGCAACTCGGTGCGTTTTCATTGCTGAAGGAATGATTTGTTTCCCGAAATCATGTTCGAGCTCATGTGCTTTCAACAATTCTTGAAGTACGCCGGCTGAAAAAATATAGATACCCATTGAAGCAAGGAAATGACGTCCTAGGACATGCATCTCTTTAGAAACTTCGCTTTGTTTCCCTTCCAGTTGATCGGCGTCTGGCTTTTCGCAGAACTCTGTTATTAACCCGTTGGAGTCTGTTTTTAAAATTCCAAATCCAGGAGCGTCTTCTGCATTAACGGGAATCGACGCTATCGTTATGTCAGCCCCAGATTGTTCATGTTGCCTGAGCATGTTTCTATAATCCATGGTGTACAATTGATCACCAGACAGGATTAATACGTGATCAGATCGATACTGTTGGACATGCAGCATACTTTGGCGAACCGCGTCGGCAGTACCTTGAAACCATTCTTTTGAATCTGGTGTCTGTTCGGCCGCTAGGATACTCACAAACCCATCCCTGAATCGGTCGAACCGATACGCCTGACTTATATGCCGATTTAAGCTGGCAGAGTTAAACTGGGTTAAAACAAATATTTGATTGATTCCAGAGTTAATGCAATTTGAGATGGGAATATCAATCAATCGATACTTTCCGGCCAGAGGAACGGCAGGCTTTGCTCTCCTGTGGGTCAATGGAAAAAGGCGTGAACCTGCTCCTCCACCTAGAATGATTGAAATCATGACTTGCCCCTCGCTTGTAGTTTATCTGAACGCATCTAACGTACCATGTGTACTTCGGTTTTCCGCCATAGGCCCCGTACTGCTGACTCTCTTTGGGAATCGTGTCAGTGCCCTTTTCGCCACAATTCTAAGAGAAATAATTCGAAAAAAAGATCAAAATCTTAATTGAAACTAGAACCGGTACTAATAGGTAAACCCGTTTCTCACAGCAAAGAATACAAAAGCCCATGAGTAGCTCGACCCTACAATTGATTGCATTCATCGAAGGAAAGCTCAAACAAGCTCGGCGTCGATTAGTCAGTGTGAATCTGGTCAAGGGACTTGTTCTGCTGCTGGGTGCTTCAGCCCTTTTCTGGATAATTGGCGCTGGGCTAGAAAGTTTTTTTTGGTTTACACCTGCTCTTCGAATTACTGTACTACTTGTTGGAGTGATTTGTCTGTTGGCCGTAGTTGTTTGGTATCTGTTGTGGCCTTTTTTACTCAATACTGGCTATTTGGGACATAAAGGTGATACATACCTTGCAAAACTGATCGGACGGCAGTTTCCAAATATTGGAGATTCACTATTGAATTTCCTGCAGCTCTCTTCTGGCAAACATAGCCATTCCCCAGAGCCTTTTGTGGACCTTGCAGTGAGACGTTTGGGCGAACCCATTCGGGAAATTCCTTTCGAAACTGGCACACCTTGGACTGAAATAAAGCCATTCAGCCGAATTTCCCTTGTTCCAATTCTTTCACTTGTGCTGTTTTTGGTTGC
>ERZ890510.820-NODE-820-length-22719-cov-8.028900_pt1 | contig 22719 bp, 22 predicted proteins | sample MGYA00521265_ERZ890510 | MGnify/ENA primary metagenome ERZ890510 (study PRJEB32303, sample SAMEA104408624) | aquatic metagenome | biome: Brackish water; feature: Chemocline; material: water | place: Baltic Sea | collected 2014-10-26T21:54:00 | depth 110 m ...
AAACTCAAACCAGAGCTGTTCAAAAAACAGCCTTACTACCTGCCGGGATGTGACAACTAAGTACCACCTTAGCTACATCATAGGGTCCGTTCAATCTCTTCGGTCTCGAAAATTTCAATTACGTCGCCTTCGCGAATATCTTCGTAATTCTCAAAGGCCATACCGCATTCCTGACCACCATTCACTTCTTTGACCTCGTCTTTGAAGCGCTTGAGGGTTTTGAGCTTGCCTTGATGGATTACGACATTGTCACGCAGCAACCGGACACCAGCCGAACGTCGCGCAAGACCCTCGGTAATGGTACAGCCTGCAATCTTACCAACACCGGTGATCTTGAAGACCTCTTTGATTGTCGCATAACCAATAAAGGTTTCTTTGATTTCTGCTGACAGCAATCCGCTTGCCGCTGCTTTTACGTCATCGACCAGATCATAGATGATCGAATAATACCGAATCTCTACACCCTTTTGACGGGCTGATTCGCGTGCTTGAGCATTTGCACGTACGTTAAAGCCAATGATTGGCGCGCCAGATGCTTCGGCCAGAGTCACGTCGCTTTCCGTGATCGCACCAACACCCGAATGCATAACCCGAACACGGACTTCGTCGTTGCCAATTTTTTCCATCGCTTGAACGATCGCCTCGGCCGAACCCTGCACGTCGGATTTAACCAGAATTGGTAGCTCTGAAACGTTCTTGTCGGCCTTGGCTTTCGCCAGCAACTGATCAAGCGTTGTTGCAGCGCCAACGGCGGCTTTCTTGTCTTTTTTAACTTGCGCACGATAGTCAGCAATTTCGCGCGCTGCGGCTTCATCAGCAACCACGTTCAGAACGTCGCCTGCTTCTGGTGTGCCGTTCAGGCCAAGGACTTCAACCGGAGTTGAAGGTCCAGCCTCGGCAATGCGGTCGCCTTTATCGTCAACAAGTGCGCGGACCCGGCCCCATTGTTGGCCGACAACAAAAATATCGCCCGTACGCAGAGTACCATTCTGAACCAGAACCGTCGCAACCGGGCCGCGGCCCGTGTCAAGTTTGGCTTCGATAACTGCACCTTCGGCATCGCGGTTCGGGTTGGCCTTAAGCTCGAGGAACTCGGCCTGAAGGACGATGTTTTCCAAAAGCTGATCCAGCCCCAGACCGGTTTTGGCAGAAACTTCGACATCCAGAACATCGCCTGACATAGCCTCAACGATAACGTTGTGCTGCAATAGTTGCGTACGCACTTTGGTCGGATCCGCGCCGGGCCGGTCCATTTTGTTGATCGCGACGATCATCGGCACATTGGCCGCTTTCGCGTGGTTGATTGCCTCAATAGTTTGCGGCATCACGCTGTCATCAGCTGCCACAACCAGTACCACGATGTCAGTCACGTTTGCACCGCGGGCGCGCATGGACGTAAATGCAGCGTGGCCGGGCGTATCAAGGAACGTTAATTTAGTGCCGCCGTCAGTTACAATCTGGTAGGCCCCAATATGTTGGGTAATGCCACCGGCTTCGCCAGACACGACATTGGTTTTGCGCAAGGCATCCAACAAGGACGTTTTACCGTGGTCGACATGGCCCATGATCGTAATAACCGGCGCACGAGTCGTAAGGCTTTCAGGCGCATCAACAACGGAATCAATTGCGTCTTCTACATCGGCGTCTGATACGCGGACAACTTTGTGGCCGAATTCTTCGACTATCAATTGCGCTGTATCGGCGTCAATTGTCTGGTTTTGCGTCGCCATGATGCCGTTTTGCATCAAGGCCTTTACCACTGCAGCAACACGTTCAGCCATACGGTTGGCAAGTTCCTGAACTGTAATCGCCTCAGGCACCTGAACGTCCCGCATAACTTTTTCACGGTCGGCGTTGCCCATCATTTTGCGGCGTTCACGCTCTTGCGCGCGCTTCATCGCGGCCATTGATCTTTGACGGCCACCTTCGTTGCCGGTCAGCGCCTGATTGATCGTCAGTTTGCCAGACCTGCGCCGATTATCATCTTCTTTAGCGCGAACCGGCTTTTTGGCTTCGTCGTTGGCATTGCCGCGTTCAGCAGCCCGCTTTGGGAGAGCATTTCGCGACGGCGAAGTTGGTCGCGAGGTTTCAGGGTCGATCGGCGCCGGGACAGCTGGATCGATAAACGGAACACCCTCCGCGACTTTGGCATTTTCGATAACAGCAGCCCGAGCCCGCTTTTCTTCCTGGTCTTTCGCGCTCAAACGGTCGGCGCGATCTTGTTCTTCACGTTCTTTGGATTCAATCTCGGCGCGCTTTTCTTCGCGTTCAGCTTCGCGGCGCAGCGTTTCGGCTTCTCGAATTGCAGTCTCAGCGGACTCTCGTTCTTTTGCAGCCCTCAGAGCAGCAAGACGGCGATCCATTTCAACGTCAGAAATTCCGGCCGGGCGTTTGGTGTTGGTTTGCGGACGAACGGCAGGCTTTGAGGCTGCGTTTGAAGTAGATGACTCTCGTGAGGCGGGTGCCGGAGTAACCGGAGCAGCCACAGTTGCGGCACCAGGTTTCGGCACAACAACGCGTTTGCGTTTTGTTTCGACCACAACGGATTTTGTCCGCCCGTGCGAAAAGCTTTGGCGGACATGACTCCGATCACCACCGCCACGCTGGCCGAGGGGTTTGCCGGATTTGTTGTCTTGATCGCTCATACGTCTTTAACACCTTCTAGTTCCGGCACTGCGCCGGATGCATTTGCCCGCGTCTGGACATGGAATTGGCGGACGCCGGCAAGTCTTGCGGCTTCCTCTACTACACGTTCTTCTAATCCGCCAGCGGCAAGCGCGGCATGTATCACATTTTCCCGTCCAAAGGCCACACCCAATTCCTGCCCGGACAGACAAGTAACATGGGTGTTATCGCCTTTAGGCGGACGAATTTTGCCAATCTGACCGGGCGATCCGTCCGAGGCCTGAAGCAAAAGCGCGACTGATCCTGTCGTGCAAGCTTCCTTTACCTTTTCAAACCCTGTTATCGCGGTGCCGCTTTTGCGGGCTAACGAGATTAGCGAAATTACACGTTTTAAGAGTAACGTTTCAACATCGGCCACTAGACTGTCTGAAAAACTGACCTGGCACTTTGCCGCGCGGGCAAACAATTTTTTAGAAACGACCTTTTCTAACGCGACGCGATCGGCTGATATCCAAATACCACGACCGGGCAATTTCCCTGCAATGTCCGGCACGATCTGATCGCCGGGACCGACAACGAAGCGGATCAAACCTGACTTAGGCTGGCTGTCACCGGTGGCAATGCACCGGCGTTCAGCCTCATCTTCTGTCTTTAATCGGCCGCCGCGTGTCACGAACAAAATCCGAAGCCTGAAGAATCAGACCTCGGCTCCTTCTTCGGCGGTCACAAGATCAGCAGGGTCAACCCAACCCAACTGGATGCGGGCTGTCATAATCAAGTTCTGTGCTTCCTCAAGTGACATGTCAAATTTTTCCAACAATCCATCGTCTTTGACCCGTTCGCCATTAACCGTGGTATAGCCACCAGCCAACTCCCAGTCAGCGCAGGTTGCGAAATCTTCCAGTGTTTTAACGCCGTCCTCGCCGAGGGCTACGAACATTTCGGGGGTCAGGCCCTCAAAGTCAAACAAGCTTTGCTCGACACCCAATTCGCAGGCGCGATCAATTGCTTTTGCATTAATGGCCTCGATGCATTCGCGGGCACGTGTCTGCAATTCAAGCGCGGTTTCCTGGTCAAACCCGTCGATCACCAACAGTTCGTCAATGTCCACATATGCAACCTCTTCCAAAGTTGCGAAACCTTCGGAAACCAGCAATTGCGCGACCATTTCGTCGACATCCAAGGTTTCCATAAACAATTTGCTGCGTTCGGCAAATTCAGCCTGACGGCGTTCGCTTTCTTCGGTCTCGGTCATGATGTCGATGTCAAAACCAGTTAACTGGCTTGCCAGCCGAACGTTCTGACCTCGACGGCCAATGGCCAGCGACAGTTGGTCGTCAGGAACCACAACCTCGATCCGGTTGGCGTCTTCGTCCAGAACCACCTTGGAAACTTCGGCAGGTTGCAGAGCGTTAACAAGGAAAGTCGGGGCGTCGTCATTCCACGGAATGATGTCGATCTTTTCGCCGCCAAGTTCGTTAACAACCGCTTGAACGCGGCTGCCGCGCATCCCGACGCAAGCGCCGACAGGATCGATCGAGCTGTCATAGGAGATAACGCCAATTTTGGCACGGCTGCCGGGATCACGGGCGACGGCCTTGATCTCGATAATACCGTCATAGATTTCCGGTACTTCCATTTTGAACAACTCGGCCATGAACTCCGGAGCAGTCCGCGACAGGAAAATCTGTGGCCCACGGGTTTCTTCACGCACTTCACGAATATAAGAACGGACCCGATCACCAGAACGGAAAGCCTCGCGGTTGATCAACTGGTCGCGGCGCAAAACTGCCTCGCCCCGGCCAACATCGACGATCACGTTGCCATACTCGACCCGTTTGACCAGGCCGTTGATGATTGTACCAACACGATCCTTAAACTCTGCGTATTGACGCGCACGTTCAGCTTCACGGACTTTTTGCAAGATAACCTGCTTGGCAGATTGCGCGGCGATCCGGCCAAAATCCATCGGCGGCAGAAAGTCAATAATCTCGTCTCCGACACTTGGGTCGTCAAGATGGGCCTTTGCATCGCGAACCGTCATTTCGGTGAAGTGGTTTTCAACCTCGTCCACCACATGCCGAACGCGTGTCATGGTCAGTTCGCCGGTTTTCCGGTCGATCGAGGCGTGGATATCCAGTTCAGAGCCGTAACGCGACTTGGCCGCCTTGGCCATTGATTCTTCCATCGCTTCGATCACCAGATCGGTTTCGATAAGTTTTTCCCGTGCGACCGCATCCGCGATCTGCAAAAGCTCCAGCCGGTTGGCACTGGTAATGCTCATGATTATTCCTCTTCCGGGGTTTCGTCAGTTTCTATGTCGTCAAATTCGTCTTGTTTAAAGCCAGCTATTTTGCGGGCTTTCAGCATGTCGGCGATCAATTCATCGGTCAGAACCAATTTCGCATCGGTTAACCATTCAAATTGCAGGCCGATGGTGCCTTCGGGAATTTCAATTAAAACTTCTTCACCATCGGTGCCGCGCAATTGCCCTTTGAATCGCTTACGTCCGTCGATCATTTCCGAGGTTTCAATCTTGGCCTCATAGTCGGCCCACATGTCGAAATCTTTCAGACGCGTCAAAGGCCGGTCGATACCGGGCGAGGATACCTCAAGTGTGTACTCTTCTTCAATCGGGTCTTCGACATCCAGAACCGCGGAAACGGCCGTGGATATCTTTGCACAATCATCGACCTCGATCCCGCCATCGGGCCTGTCTGCCATGATCTGCAATATTGCATGCTTGCCGGCCATCAAACGGATACGCACCAACTCGAATCCCATCCCTTCGATCAGTGGCTGGACGATCCCGGCTAGGCGCTTGTCAATCGCGGCTTTGGCAATCAGGTCTGACATCATTCTCTCAAGATACAAAAAAACGGGCGCACGGCCCGTCGAAAATTCCGATGGAAGTCTGGGGGTGGAGACCAGTCTTGCCGCTGTTGAAAGCCATATAGGCAAGGACGGTAGAAATGGCAAGCTGATTCAAACGTTCTCAATGTTATGTCGTCCTGCTGGCCGTGATATCTGTCCCGCATCCCTTTAACACTGTCGGCGATAATTTCCTCAAGCGTAGAAAGATCAAAGCCTAAAATACTGGCTCCTCATATTTCAGGTAGGCAACCAGTGACTTTTTCCATTTTGGCAACAACTGCGTTTGTTTCGTAGGCGCAGCGTTTGTTTCCAAATGCGTTCAGAAATGCGGCGACATCGCCTTTATTGAGGACGGCTTTGTTTTGAGCAATTTGTCTGTTTCCTGTGGAAATTGGCGCAAATATAGGGAAAATCAGCCTTTGCATCAGGTCAAGCCGGATTGTTTCACGGTTTCCGATGCCTCAACAATAATTGAAAATGACCTTCATTTGTCTGGTTGTTTCCAAATTCCTGACAGATTTCAGCGGCATGTTGACCCCAGTTCCGAGTAACAAAGGGTAACAAAATGGACCGACTAACTGAAATGGAAGCTTTCGCAAGTGTTGTGGATCAGGGGGGATTCACAGACGCCGCGCGGAAAATGGGGATATCGAAATCGGCTGTGTCCAAGCATGTTTCAGCTTTGGAGGCGCGTTTAGGTGCGCGTCTGCTGAACAGGACTACACGCCGGGTTAGCCCAACTGAAATTGGCCTTGCCTACTATGACAAGGCACACCGGGTTTTGAACGACGCAGGTGAAGCGGACGCAATGGTAACGTCAATGCAGGCGGCACCGAGTGGATCCTTGCGATTGTCAGCGGCAACTGATTTCGGTGTGAACCACATATCAAACGCGCTGGGCGCGTTTTTGCATCAATACCCCGAGATCAACGTCAATCTGGTTTTGAACAACCGGTACGTCGAACTGATCAGCGAAGGATTTGACCTGGCGATCCGGGTCGGTGAATTGGAAGACAGCACCCTAAGGGCACGCAAGTTGACCGAAACCAACATGAAAATGGTTGGATCACCTGAATATTTCGCGCGCAACGGTAAGCCCAAGCGGATTGACGATCTGAACGAACACATGTTGTTGCATTATTCAAATCAGGCATCCGGCAACGTCTGGAAGCTGACGTCACCAACCGGCGAACAGCGTCAGATCAGAACCATGGGTTGTTTGACAGTGAATGACGGCCAATCGTTGTTAACGGCAGCAAGTGCTGGTCTTGGCATCGCATATCTTCCCAGCTTTTTGTATCACGAAAAACTGGAACTGGGTTTGTTGGAAGAAGCCATGCCAGAACTGCCAATTGAACGCCGCGGCATCTATGCAGTTTATCCTCCGGGACGTTACACACAGCCAAAATTGCGCGCTTTCATCGACTTTCTTGTCGATCACTTCAAGAACAAGGGTCCCGAAGAGTGGTGATCTAAAAGTTAGGTGCAGAAAAGGCCCGGTTCTAGCGCCAGCGAACCGGGCCTTTTCATTTTTAAGGGCCCTTATTTTCGAACGTATTGTTTGGCAGTATTGACCTCGACTCTATAGTCTCACGCGGTTTTATTTGCCGCCATGGCAGCATTCACCACCTGTTTTGCGGCAACCTGTCCCTTTTGCCTTTGCAAACCATGAAGCCCGGGCGCATTTTTCCTTTACCGTGGTATTCAGAAATCACCGGAATCTTGGCCAACGCTTCTTCACTAATTGCAGCCATCATGGATCGCCCATCCAAAGGACGAATCGAAGTTTGACCGGTGATCGGACACGACCAGGCAGGAACACAGATCGGACCAGGTGAATAGGCATTGGCGAAATTCAACGCCCGCGCCGCAAGCGCATTCAGGTTCGCGGTTTTAGTGATCGGGTGCCCACAAGCCTCAAGCATAAACGGAGTCATCTGGTCTGCCATGACCAGCAATACGGTTGCTAATAGCCACCGCCAGCCCTGGCTCAATTACTGGCCAAGCTTAACCGACCGGCACTGCGCCGACAATTTGATTATTTTACAGTCACCAACACGACTTCGACGCGGCGATTCTTTTCACGCCCCTCGGCCGAGGCATTCGACGCGCGGGGTGACAAAAACCCGACTCCTTCGGCGGAAACCTGCGCCGGAGCAACGCCGAATTCGTCAATCAGGCTTTGCATGACATACATCGCCCTTATCTTGGAAAGCGCTATATTGCCGGACAGCGAACCTTCGGCATCCGTATGACCGACAAGGACAATATTGCGGGTTGGATCAGCGTTAAGATAGGCTGATAACTCCTGTAAAACAGTTTTTCCGTCGTCGCTTAGGGTCGATGCACCTTTACCAAATGTCAGCCCTTCAAGTACTGCTGAACCATTCGACAAAAGAACGCCCGCCAGGTCGTCAGACTGTTCTTTTTTGGCTGCATCCGATTGCTTAGTCGATACGTTTATATCGCCCGGCTCAAGCAAAGCGTCACCGACACTGGTCACCTGAATAAACCCACGATTTGCGCCGCGACTTGCCAAAACGCCAATAAAGGATTGGCCGTCTTCGGTTTGTTTCACTGCGGAAAGAAACCGGAAATCGCCAAGATCCACATGCATTTCGGGTTCGGGGACAACTTCTGTCTCAAAGCGAAAATCAAATCCACCGCAGTTGCGGGTATCACATTCAAACACTACGCTGAAACCCTGTGCCCGTAATTGATCGCGCAGCGGTGTAATCAAATCCAGCGTTGCGCCGGTCAGACGAGGGGTCTTCCAGACCTGTTGTTTTACGCTGCCTTCGGCTTTTAAGGTTTTCATCTGTCCAGCCGAAAATGGGCCGATCGGCAGCAGGTAACTGCTGTTTGCCTTTACATTGTTATAGCCGCGCAACGATCCTTCGGGGAAAGTCAGGACAGAGTCCGCCATCACCGCAATCGGCGCTGCAAGGCCTATAAGGCCACATATGAGGATACGGACAATCATCTATTCTGTGAATGATATTCGATATTTGGCTGTTTATCTACTGCCGAGGAAACCCGGTTTGACATATTGAAAAATCCGGCAACTGACGCGATGTCCCAGATATCACGGTCCGAAAACCCTGCATCACGCAGTTTTTGGCGATCAGATTCTTCGATCTTATGGCTTGCCTCGGTCATCAGCGCTGCAAAATCCAGCATGGCTTTGTGGCGCGGCGACAGGTCGGCAGCCCGATAGTTCATAACCAGAACCTCGCCCAACATTGGATCACCCGAAAGCTGCCGCACGGCCGCACCATGTGCGGTCAGGCAATAAAAGCAATGGTTGATTGAGGACACAACGACCGCGATCATTTCACGCTCTAGTTTGCCAAGGCCGCTTTGCCCGAGCATCAGATCATTATACATCGCGGTAAAGCCGTTCAGCTTGGCGATATCAAAAGCGTAGGCTTGCAGAACATTCGGTACAAAGCCCAGTTTTTCGACGCAAATATCGAAATACCGCTGCGTTTCAGCAGGCAATGGATCAACAATCGGCAGATCAAGCGCGTGGATGGGCTTTATCTTCATAGACTCAATCAAGCCTTTCATTTCATTCGATAATGATACTTACCAACAACTTGCATACCAAGGCTAGAAAACAATTTTTGCGCAGGCAGATTCCCGCCGGTAGTGACAACAGAAATGAATTTTGCACCGTTTTCCATCCCCCATATGGCAGCACGACCCAAAAGGTTCCGCGCGACACCACTGCGGCGCGCATCCGGCACCACTTCAAGCGCATGCAGCATGGCGATTTCGTCATCTAAGGCGACGAAAGCACAGCCACCGGGTTTGTCGACATCGTGGCGACTGAACAAATAGGTCTTTGGACCAATCGTTCGCTCCATCACGTCAATCCGCGCGGGACCAATACCGCCTCGTGCCCAGATTTCACACATAATGGCTAACGGCTGTTCACCAGGGATCGCCGTCAACGGCTTTGGATCGATTCGAGCGACGACGTCGATGGGTGCGGTAAAGATCAAAACCGGATCAACCACGCGATACCCCAGATCAGCCAGCCTTTTATCCAGATCAGCGTTGTGATTTCGCAACATAAAAAGCGCGGGCTGCCCAACATCCAGCATCGCGCTTTCTGCAGTTTTGATGCTTTCATCGGAAACAGGCGAATCGGTTGTCGCGGCCGATACCCGTTTGCCGCCGCCTTTTCCACAGCGCAAAGTCCATTGGCCGACTTCGATTGTTTCCGCTGGCGCCCACGTGACATCCATCGCCCTTGCCAAGCGGTCTTCGCCAGGAAGGTCGCTCATTGTGGTTGGCCATTTGGAAAGAGAACTATAAATGCGTCGAAAGCCGCGGCAAGCAGGTCCGTGTCCGAGGAACGCAAAACAATGTTTGTGCCAAAACGTCCTGCAAGCACGAACGGATAGGAACCCATCGAAACTTCGGAAAAACGCTTTGCCAGTTCACCCAAAGGTGCGGCGATTTCGCCTTCTGGCATATCAAGCCGAACGGTTTTTGAGATAACCGGCATGCCACCAGTTAACGTCGGCAAAACGGTGGCAACCATCGCTTTGAAAATTGCCGGGACGCCCGCCATCACATGCACATTTTCGATCGAAAACCCCGGCGCACCTGACACTGGGTTATCGATCAGCACAGCACCATCCGGAATTCGTGCCATGCGCAGACGAGCTTCGTTCAGCTCAATTCCTAACATATCCGAACGGGTCTGCAATATTGCCCGCGCATCGTCGCGAACCGAAATTCCAACTCCAAAGGCAACGGCCATTGCATCAGCAGTAATGTCGTCATGCGTCGGGCCAATCCCGCCGCTGGTGAAAACGTTATCCCATCGCGCGCGCAGTTCATTTACTGCCGCCACTATTTGCGCCTGGTCGTCAGAAACAACGCGCACCTCTTTCAGGTCAATCGCCGCATTGGTCAGCGAAACTGCCAGATGGTTTGTGTTGGTGTCCTGGGTTCGACCCGAAAGAATTTCGTCGCCAATCACCAGTATTGCAGCGCTAGGATTACTCATGATTTGCCCGATCTTGTCTGTGTTTGGTCTAACCTATAGGACCAGTTCATGCAGTTTCAAACCCCCCTTATCCGTGCAACGCTGGTTCGCCGATATAAACGGTTTCTGGCAGACATCATTTTGCCGGATGGACGCGAGGTTGTTGCCCACTGCGCCAACCCCGGCGCAATGACCGGGCTAAATATGCCGGGTGCCACAATTTGGGTCGAACCGAATGATGACCCAAAACGCAAGCTGCGGTTCAGTTGGAAACTGGTCGAGATTGGGACAGACTGGGCCTGTATTGATACCGCCTTGCCAAATGAACTTGTGGCCGAGGCTTTGGCTCAAAGGCAGATCCCTGAACTTGCGATTTTTGATACACTGAAACGAGAGGTCAAATACGGCGAAAACTCGCGGATCGACTTTCTTCTGAATACAGGCGGCCTGAACACTTATGTCGAGGTTAAGGCTGTCAGCCTGAAACGCGATGGCTGGGCCGAGTTTCCTGATTCCGTAACGAAACGCGGCACAAAGCATCTGAATGAATTGGCCGAAATGGTTGTCCAGGGGCATCGATCTGTCATGGTCTATTTGGTGCAACGCACCGATTGCATCCGGTTCCGTCTGGCCGCAGATATTGACCCATCCTACGCCGCAGCATTTACGCGCGCCAGCGATGCCGGTGTTGAAATGTTGTGCTTGGCCACAGAAATATCGCCTTACGGAATGTTGGTGGCAGGTTTGCTTCCGATTGACCCTCCGCAACAAAAATGACGCACTGGTCTGGCATTGGACACAAATTCGGACTAACTAAGCCGAAAGCAGCAATGGAGTTTTCCGTGGAAGGCCAGACCTCGGGCCGCCTGAACAGGGACGGCATTCAAATACATACACCTGAAGAATTCGCCGGAATGCGCGCGTCTGGGCAACTTGCTGCGCAAATTCTGGATATGATTGCTGATCATGTGGTGCCGGGCGTAACGACAGAAAAGCTCGATACCCTGTGCCACGATTTCATGGTCGCTAACAACGCCGTTCCCGCGACTCTGGGCTATAAAGGCTATCCCAAGTCCAGCTGTATTTCTATTAATCACGTCGTTTGCCACGGAATCCCTTCCGACAAAATCCTTAAGGACGGCGATGTTCTGAATATCGACGTCACGTGCATTCTGGACGGTTGGTACGGGGACACGTCGCGGATGTATGTCGCCGGAAGCCCAAGCCGTAAGGCCGAGCGTTTGATAGACGTTACGCATGACGCCTTGATGATCGGGATTGATCAGGTCAAGCCGGGCAACACGTTTGGCGATATAGGTGCGGCGATCCAACGCTATGTTGAGGCCCAGCGCATGTCAGTCGTGCGTGATTTTTGTGGGCATGGTTTGGGGCGAGTGTTTCATTCCGCCCCGAATGTCTTGCACTATGGCCGCTGGGGAACCGGGCCAGTTCTGGAAGAAGGCATGTTTTTCACGATTGAACCGATGGTCAATCTTGGGCGTCCGGATACAAAAGTTTTGGCCGATGACTGGACCGCCGTCACCAAAGATAAATCCCTGTCTGCACAATTCGAGCATTCAATCGGCGTCACAAAAGACGGTTGCGAGATTTTTACCCTCTCGCCAGCTGCAAAATTTCACCCGACTTGGGATCGTAATTAACTTTACGTTAATGACGGTTGCGCCAAGTTAGGCGCATGAAACCCCGCCTGAAAGATTCGCAATTTGCCGAGGCCCCCTTGCCGGGGTTTAGTTTTCTGCCTGCGACTGTTGAAATTATTGGCCCGTCAAAAAAGTCAAAACCCGACGAAGATTTCCAGAAAGACCACAGGAAACGTTTGCGGCAGCGGTTCGTAGAAGGTGGGCCAATGGCGGTTCCTGATTATGAATTGTTGGAACTCGTGCTGTTTCGCGCGATTCGCCTAGGAGATTTAAAGCCAACGGCGAAACGGCTGATCGCCGAATTCGGGGGTTTTAATCGGGTCTTGGCGGCGCCGTCTGATTTATTGTTGCGCGTTAAGGGCGTCGGCCCATCAGTCGTTACCGAACCAAAAATAGTCGAGGCCGCGGCCCATCGAATGGCGCGGGTCAAAGTGATGCAACGGCACATTTTGTCCTCGTGGGACGCGTTGCTGGAATATTGCCAAACCGTTATGGCGCATCTGCCGACCGAACAATTCCGAATTCTGTACCTTGACCGAAAAAACGCTTTGATTGCCGACGAAGAACAAGGCAAAGGCACGGTTGACCATGTGTCGGTTTACCCCCGCGAAGTGGTAAAACGTGCTTTGGAATTGAACGCATCTGCCATGATTTTGGTGCACAACCACCCTTCAGGGGATCCGGCGCCATCAGATTCTGACATCGCGATGACCGAAAAAATATCTGCGGCCGCAATGGCGCTGGGTCAGACCGTTCACGATCATTTAGTCGTCGGCAAAACAGAAAATTTTAGCTTTCGGTCTGCCGGTCTGCTGTGACCCGTATTCCAGTTCGCAGGCGCGGGTTTATTTTAGCCAAACTTCGACCCTGCGGTTTGTGTATCGACCCAATCGGGTAGCGTCACAAGCAAGTGGCGAGGCTTCGCCCATACCGACAACCTCAATCGTTACGCTCACCCTCAGTGAGGCGGTGATAGGCTCGCATTCGTGTTCCTTTACTTTAGACGGTCAGAGACACTTGGGCATCGCTGCCTCATGCATCATACCGTGGGTAAAGTTGCTCTGGAGAGTTGAATCCGCGGGATGATTTTATGGATTTACTATTGCTTTACCTCAGCAAATGGCCGCCGACGGCCACTTTTTGCCGACTCTGAAATCCAAGATTTGGCGCAAAATAATGGCGAAAACTGCTCAGTTCGCGCCGTGGCAATGCTTGAATTTTTTGCCTGAACCGCATGGACAGGCTTGATTTCGCCCCGGATTTCCCCAGGTCGAAGGATCGTTTTCATCAAACCCTTGCGCCGCTGCCTGCGGAACCGGCGAACTGTCCTGTGCATGCGTAACACCAGGTGCTACGTCTTCCTGCTGACGAGCCATGGCTTGCGCTATCATTTGCTTTTGCTCGTCTTCGGTTAGGGGCCGAATTTGCGAAAGCTTTTCCGATACTTCGGTTCTAAGCGTGTTCAGCAAAGTTTCAAACAATCCAAAGCCTTCGGATTTATATTCGTTCAGCGGATCGCGCTGGGCATAACCACGAAACCCGACGACCGAACGCAGATGTTCAAGCGTCACCAAATGTTCACGCCATTTGGCATCAATCGTTTGCAGAAGCAGTGACTTTTCAATCATCCGCATGTTTTCTGGGCCAAAAGCCGCAGCTTTTTGCGCCATGAACTCGTCGCTGGCTTTGGAAAGACGATCGCGAATCTCGTGATCGTCGACGCCTTCTTCGTCACCCCACGCAATCACCGGTTCATCAATTCCCAGATACCGGATTGTGTCGGCGTAAAGACCTTCCATCGTCCACTGATCGGCGTAAGATTTTGGCGGCATGTGAACGTCGACCAGATCATCGATTACCTGATGGCGCATGTCCCGAATGACGTCTGACAGGTCGTCAGCTTCCATGATTTCACGGCGCTGACCAAAGATGGCCTTGCGCTGGTCGTTCATCACATCGTCGTATTTCAACAGGTGTTTGCGGATTTCAAAGTTCCGGCCTTCGACTTTAGCCTGGGCTTTCTCCAGCGACTTGTTGACCCAAGGATGAATAATAGCCTCGCCTTCGTTCATACCAAGTGTCGACAAAACCTTGTCCAGCCGTTCAGAGCCGAAAATCCGCATAAGGTCATCTTCAAGCGACAAGTAGAACGATGAACGACCCGGATCACCTTGCCGACCGGAACGGCCACGCAACTGGTTATCGATGCGCCGGCTTTCGTGACGTTCGGTCGCCAATACATAAAGGCCGCCAGCGTCGATCACTTTTTTCTTGTCAACGGCATGCTCGGCCTCAACGCGCTTACGGATCGCCATTGGATCGGCGTCAGGATCGGCCTCGATGTCAGCCATGACTTTCATTTCGGCATTACCACCAAGCTGAATGTCGGTCCCGCGTCCAGCCATGTTGGTGGCGATTGTCACAGTGCCGGGCTTACCAGCATCAGCAACAATTTGCGCTTCTTGTTCATGGTGCCGTGCGTTCAGAACATTGTGCTCGACCTTGGTCTCTTTCAACATATTCGAGATAAGTTCGGATTTTTCAATCGACGTCGTACCGACAAGAATTGGCTGACCGCGATCATGCGCTTCCTGAATTGTCTTGACGATCGCCTCGTACTTTTCACGCGCAGTCCGATAGACAGCGTCGTGATCGTCAACGCGCGCGACGGGCTGGTTGGTTGGCACCGACACAACGCCCAATTTGTAGATTTCCATGAATTCTTCGGCTTCGGTCTGGGCCGTGCCGGTCATGCCCGCAAGCTTTTCATAAAGCCGGAAATAGTTTTGAAACGTCACCGAGGCCATCGTCACGTTTTCTGGCTGGATCTTGCAGTTTTCCTTGGCTTCAATTGCCTGATGCAAACCATCTGACAAGCGCCGCCCTGACATCATCCGGCCGGTAAATTCGTCGATAAGAACAACTTCGTTGTCCCGGACAATGTAATCTTTGTCTTTTTTGAACAGGACATGCGCGCGCAAACCCTGCGTGACGTGATGCACCAATGTGGTGCTTTCCGGGTCATAAAGTGTTGCTTCGGAATCCAGCAAACCGTCGGCATAAAGCCGTTGTTCGATAAAATCATTGCCTTCGTCGGTATATGTAACGGACCGGGTTTTCTCGTCCAATTTGTAATGTTCTGGCTGAACATCGGGGATTATCTTGTTGATTGAAACGTAAAGTTCGCTGCGGTCATCTGATGGCCCCGAGATGATCAAGGGCGTACGCGCCTCGTCGATCAAGATCGAATCAACCTCATCGACAATCGCAAAATAGTGATCGCGCTGGTACATGTCCGACAGTTCAGATTTCATATTGTCGCGCAGATAATCAAAGCCAAGTTCGTTATTCGTGGCATAGGTTACGTCGCACTGATACGCCAACTTCTTTTCGGCGTCGCTTTGGTTTGGCACAACAACGCCCGTGGTCAGGCCAAGGAACGAATAAACCTGATCCATCCATTCGGCATCGCGTCGCGCCAGATAGTCGTTGACAGTGACCACATGCACGCCCTTTTGAGGGATGGCGTTCAGATAGACCGGCAGAGTCGCCATAAGGGTTTTGCCCTCGCCGGTTTTCATTTCTGAAATATTGCCCTGATGCAGGAATATCCCGCCCATCAGCTGCACATCAAACGGCCGCAGGCCCAGCGCCCGAAATGCAGCTTCGCGTGCATTTGCAAAGGCTTCCGGCAACAGATCGTCAAGGCTTTCACCAGCCGCAAAGCGCGCCCGAAACTCGTCGGTCTTGGATTTTATTTCAGCGTCGCTCAGGGCTTTGAATTGTGGCTCAAGTGCGTTTATCTTGTCCACCAGCGGCTGGGTAGCCTTGATCTTGCGATCATTCGGTGTGCCAAAAACCTTTTTGGCGATGGTTCCAAAACCCAGCATCGTTGCTCCGTTCCCAGTTCTGCCGAAATTGGCAAAAATATCCGTTTCGTGAGCCGCCCGATCTTGTCAGCGTTACTTGGCGGCTCTAATGAGGAGGCCCAAGTTGCGTTGGTGTCAGACTTTTCACGACAACAAGTGGCATGTAAGGGGATGCTTGGCACGTGTCAACGTCACCCCATGCTGGCGGCGCTTGGAATTGGGATTTCGGGCACACTTAAGCAGCGCCCTGGCAGGAGAACATAATGAAAAATCGGGTGACAATTTTAACAACTGTCTGTTTTGCAGCCAGTCTTTCCGTCAGCGCCTTTGCTGCCGACGCGCCGACGGCAAAGACCGTTTTGGCAACTGTTGGGTCAACAGAAATCACCCTTGGGCATGTGATCGCGTTGCGCGGGCGACTGCCGCAGGAATATCAGGATCTGGCTGATGATGTCCTGATGGAAGGGATCGTTAAGCAGTTGGCTCAACAAACGGTTCTGATGGACGCGATCAACGCAGACATTGATTTCCGCACAACGCTTGGTCTGGAAAATGAGGCCCGCGCCTTTCTGGCCGGTGAAATGCTCGCCCGGATATCCGAACATCCCGTGTCCGAGGAAGACGTAAAAAACGCCTATGCTGAAAAGTATGACTCCGCTATCCCCGATCAGGAGTTCAACGCCTCGCACATCCTGGTGGCAACGCAGGAAGAAGCCCAAGAGATCGTCAAAATGATGCAAGACGGCGCCGATTTCGCAACCCTCGCCCGCGAGAAATCAACCGGTCCGTCTGGCCCGAATGGCGGCCAACTGGGATGGTTTGGCAAAGGAGCGATGGTTCCCGAGTTCGAAGCTGCGGTTATTGGCCTTGCCGTTGGCGAAGTGTCGGCGCCGGTTAAAACCCAATTTGGCTGGCATGTTGTGCGTCTGAACGAAATGCGAAACCGCACAATTCCAACGCTTGAAGATGAGCGTGCCGAACTGACAATGAAGGTGCAGCAGCAAAACGTTCAGGCGGAAATTGAACGAATGACCGCTGCGGCGAATGTTGTTTATCTTCAGGTGGACATTGATCCGGCGGCAATTCGCGATGTATCATTGTTTGACAAATAGACGGCATGCAAGGCGGGGAAACACGTGGCCAAAGAATTGGAACCAGAAGAAGCAGAACAAAGTCCAGAAGCTGAAATCGCAGCATTGAAAGAAAAGCTTTCAAAGCTGCGCAGAAAGCTGAAAGTCGCGCGCGTTGAAGCGATCAGTGACGGTCCACTGGTGTCGCCGCTTGCGCCAAAGTCTGGGTTCCCCAAACTTCCAGTGATCGCAGGCGTCAGTTTTTCTGCGGCCGAAGCTGCTGTAAAAAAGCCGGGGCGGTTAGATGTGATGTTGGCGGCAATTGATGGCGGCAGCTCGATCGCAGGTGTGTTCACCAAGTCCTCTACTCGGTCTGCGCCAGTTCTGGATTGTCAGGCAAAACTGGCAAGAATAGCAGCCATTGGTGCGGGCCTCGCAGGATTTGCGATCATCGTTAATTCCGGGAACTCAAACGCCTTTACCGGCGGTGCGGGAGTCAAAGCGGTGGACGCGATAACTGGCGAAGTTGCCAACGCGCTCGGTGTACCGTTGGCACATGTCTTCAGTGCCTCGACAGGTGTGATCGGCGAGCGTCTTCCGTTTGAACGAATCGTCAGCGTTATCGATCAGTTGAAAAGCAATCTATCGCCGGATGCCGCAGAAGAAGCCGCGCGTGCGATCATGACAACAGATACCTTTGCCAAGGCCAGCCTGGCCGAGATTGTAATCGACGGTAAAGCCGTGAAAATTGCTGGTTTCGCAAAAGGTTCAGGCATGATCGCCCCGGATATGGCGACGATGCTGGTTTATATCTTCACCGATGCCAAAGTTGATCAGGCTGATCTGCAGGCGATGGTTTCGGATTTAAACCAAGGAACGTTTAATTCGATCACGGTCGATAGCGACACCTCTACGTCGGATTCGCTGATGGTCGTCGCCACTGGAAAATCCGGTGCTTTGATCGACAAGCCGGGCAGTGTGTCGGGCAAAGCCTTTGCAGACGCTTTGGGCGGCGTTATGCTGGAACTGGCGCATCTGGTCGTGAAAGACGGCGAGGGCGCCACAAAATTTGTCGAAATAGAAGTGACTGGCGGGGCCACGAACGATTCAGCCCGCGTGATTGCGCTTGCGATTGCCAATTCGCCACTGGTCAAAACCGCCATCGCGGGTGAAGACCCAAATTGGGGTCGCGTCGTTATGGCAACCGGTAAATCAGGGGCCGAGGCGGATCGTGACAAACTGTCGATCTGGTTTGGTGACATTCTTGTCGCGAAAAACGGCTGGGTTTCACCCGATTATCGCGAAGAAGATGCCGCTGCCTATATGAAGCAGGATGAATTGAAAATCCGGGTTGATGTAGGCATCGGATCTGGTCGCGCTACGGTTTGGACCTGTGATTTGACCAAACAGTATATTGCGATCAATGCTGATTATCGGTCGTGAAAACACTATTGGTTTCGGCCGTTGCGCTGATTGACCCGGACGGACGGATACTATTGTCCCAAAGACCGGCAGGAAAATCCCTTGCCGGATTGTGGGAGTTTCCGGGCGGTAAAGTTGAGTCATGCGAAACACCTGAAGCAGCCTTGATCCGAGAGCTGCAGGAAGAGCTTGGCATTGACACATGGCAAAGCTGTCTGGCACCGCTAAGCTTTGCAAGTCACACCTACGAGGATTTCCACCTGCTGATGCCGCTTTTTGCTTGCCGTAAATGGAATGGAACACCGCAGCCACGCGAAGGGCAGGTTTTAAAATGGGTGCGGGTAAAAGACCTGTCGACTTATCCAATGCCGCCAGCTGACAAACCGCTGATCGCAGTGCTGCGGGACTGGTTGTAACGGAAAGGCATCCCGAATTGATCGGGATGCCCTTCTAAGAAAACGTACGTTTGGGTAGTCAGACAATCAGCTGAAAATCAGTCGCTGTCACCACCTTCACCGCTTTCACCTGAATCGTGACCTTCGCCCGCGCCTTCACCCTGTTCGCCGGACGCGGTTGTGGTTGCGCCGGTTGTTCCTGTGACGATGGTGCTCGTGCCCGCTGTTTGCGTAGCTGTTGTCATAGGCGCAGTTTGCGCACTTGCTTGAACAGCGAGAACGGCCAGTGCAGCGGCCAGTGCGGAGGAAATCAAAAGCTTGTTCATTACGTGGTCCTTTAAGATCAGATTTGGACGGGCAGCATGCCGTGTCCTTGTGTGATCTGATTTGACCGATCAATGCGATTTAAGAAATTGGCCGAGGGTTGTATCCGCATAACCCGTACCGTCAGTTATGGGAAAATAACCCAAAGTATAATAACCGAACCGCACGCGCGCGGGCCGACTGTAACCCGGGTTGTAGGCTTTAATGCCACTTTCACCAGACCGGGCGCTGCGACGAGACTGAAACGCAGCGCTGGTCGGGCTAAGGCTTAAATCCAGCCCGCCAAATTATCGCGAACAATTGACGCGATCAGGTCGATATGCGGCCTTTCCGCGTTGAGACACGGAATATACGTAAATGATTCGCCACCCGCGTGAACAAAACTCTCGCGGATCTCTTCCTTGATCTCTTCCAGTGTTTCGATGCAGTCCGCAGAAAATGCCGGCGCGATCACCGCTATATTGCGTTTACCATCTTTGGCCAAACGGGCAACCTCATTGACCGTTGCGGGGCCGAGCCATTCATCGCGGCCAAACTTTGATTGAAACGCAGTGATGATGTTTTGGTCATCCCAACCCAGACGGTCACGCAACAGGCGGGTGGTTTTTACGCAGTGGCAATAATAAGGGTCACCCTGCTCCAAATATCGTTGCGGCATACCGTGATACGAAACAACCAGAGTTTCGGGCTTTTCAGGTAACGGCGCGTATCCCTGCAAAACTGATCCTGCCAGCGCGTCGATAAATTGCGGGTTGTCAAAATAGGGCGGCACAGTTCTGATTGCAGGCTGCCAGGTTTCAGCCATCAGAACCCGGAAAAACTGATCGTTAGCAGTGGCCCAGGTTGCTCCGGCATAGTGCGGGTATAGCGGGAAGAACAGGATTTTCTGACAACCCTGTGCGATCAGGCTTTTGACTTTCACTTCGGTCGAAGGATTGCCATAGCGCATGCAGAAATCGACAATAACCTCGTCGCCCAGCGTGGCGCCAATTTCTGCCGCCAAAGCGTTGCTTTGCGCACGGGTTATCGTAAGCAAAGGGCTTTCATTGGCCTCGTTGTTCCAGATGCTTGCGTAGTTCCGCCCCGATCGGGTTGGTCGCAGGCTAAGGATGATAAGCTGTAATATTGGTTGCCATTTCCAGCGGGGCAAATCGACCACGCGCTGATCCGACAGGAATTCGTTCAAATATCGACGCATCGACCAGTAATCGGTTGCGTCCGGTGTTCCCAGATTGGCGATCAGAACACCGATTTTGCCGTGCGAAACAGTGGGGTGTTCCGGGGGCGCGAAGGCCGGGACTTGGTGAGATTGGGTCATGGTTCAGCTTTGCCTTGTGGGTTATTGACTTTAGAAACGTTGGCGGATTGTTCTTCAACCCCCAAAGCTGCAGCTAAGCGTGTCTGCGCGGAACCGGGCCGCAAGGGCTTTTGCTGGGTGTCGCTTGGGGCCCAACCTGTCAAAAAGATCATTTCGACGGTGGCGTTCAGGCGGTTATCGGCGTTGCAATAGTTTTCCTGGTAAATTTCGGCAGCAAGGTCAAAAAGTGCGCGCCCGGTCATGCCCTTTGGTCGCGCAGTCAGGGCGTTGGTTTCACCCATGGCGCGCAGATCATGCATCAAGGCAGCCATATCCGGGTACGTCACCGACAGCAAATCACTGTCAGCAACCGGCAGCGCCAGACCGGCACGCGACAGCAAACCCCCCAAATCCCTCAATTCAGCCATCGGTGCAATGCGTGGACTTAATCCACCCTTGAGACGGCTTTCAGCCTCGGCCAGACAGGCCCGCAGTTCCTGCAGGCTGCGTCCGCCAAACATCACTGCGAGAAACAGACCATCGGCTCGCAAAGCCCGGCGACACTGGATCATCTGCCCGACCGGATCGTTTGACCAATGCATTGATAATGCATGCACGATCAGATCCTGGGCCGCCGGTGTTAAATCTAACGTATCGGCTTCGCTGACATACGTGGCTTTGGGTAACACAGCCTGCCAAACCGACGGGAAAGCCGTTACCACGGCTTGATCGGTAAACCTTTTGTTAACCTCGTTCAGTCTTTCTGAAACTTGCTGCGCCACCAAATCATGCAAAAACAATGCTTGCTTTTGCGCAGTGCGCGCACGGTTGCGGTTTTGTGCAACGGCTTTTTGGTCAAACAACGAAGGTGTCATCGGGTCCAGTCTGGCGATCAAAGATCTGGAATTAAGGCGAAGCGGATGAAATTACAATCGGCGATTCATTTTCTGTTTCCTCCGCAATGCCTGTGCTGCGGTGTCGAAACCACATCAGATTTTGCCCTTTGCGGCCCATGTTGGCGGGAAACGACTTTTGTCAGTGGGCTGGTTTGTGATGCCTGCGGAATCCCGTTGCCGGGCGATGCGATCGGTCAGGCCGAGCATTGCGACGCCTGTATCATCGCACCGCAACCCTGGACCAAAGGGCGTGCCGCGGTGATGTACGAAGGCAGTGGCCGAAAAATGATTCTGGGGTTGAAGCATGGCGATCGACTGGATCTCGCGCCGTCTTTAGCAGACTGGATGGTTGACGCGGCAAAGGATTTGCCGATAGCCGGTGCGCTTGTCGCACCGGTGCCCTTGTTTTGGCGACGATTTTTGCGGCGCAGATACAATCAATCATCCCTTCTGGCCCAGAAAGTTGCACGGGCCAAGTGCGCGGATTATTGCCCGGACCTGTTTACGCGCGTGCGTGCAACGCGGGTGCAGGAAGGCATGACGCGCGCGGAGCGGCAGGAAAACCAGCGCGATGCTTTCGCCGTAAACCCCAGAAATACAGCAAAAATTTTCGACCGAACCGTGCTGTTGGTCGATGATGTGATGACTTCAGGCGCAACACTTGCAGCCTGTTCCGAAGCCTGTTTCGCAGCAGGTGCAGCAGATGTGAACGTTCTTGTACTGGCGCGCGTTGCAAGGGATACCTAAATCAAGTAAATCCCGCACAGACCTCAAGGACATCACATGAAACAAGTCGAGATTTATACCACCCGCTTTTGTGGATACTGCCAAGCCGCCAAGCGGTTGCTGGCACAAAAGAACGTCACATACACGGAAGTGGACGTAGGCGCGGAACCTGCTCGTCGTGGCGAAATGACTACGCGCGCAAACGGTGGACGTACCGTGCCGCAAATCTTTATTGGTGGACACCACGTCGGCGGTTGCGACGAGCTTTACGAACTTGAACGCTCGGGCAAACTTGACCCGATGTTGGCTGGTTAGGGCGATGCGCGCAGGACTAGTTCAACTGTGCTCAAGCGATCAGCCGCTTGCAAACATTCCGGTAACCGAAGGGTTTATCCGCGAGGCAGCCGCAAAGGGCGCCGAGTTCATCCTTACGCCTGAAGTGACAAATATTATCTCAGGCAGTCGCAGCCATCAGAATCAGGTTTTGAACTTTGAACAAGACGATCCCACACTGGCGCGGCTGCGCATTGTTGCGGACGAGTTGAACATCTGGCTGCT
>ERZ890510.821-NODE-821-length-22704-cov-12.563689_pt1 | contig 22704 bp, 22 predicted proteins | sample MGYA00521265_ERZ890510 | MGnify/ENA primary metagenome ERZ890510 (study PRJEB32303, sample SAMEA104408624) | aquatic metagenome | biome: Brackish water; feature: Chemocline; material: water | place: Baltic Sea | collected 2014-10-26T21:54:00 | depth 110 m ...
TGTATTAAAATATATTTTATGGAGAAAGATTTAATGGATTTTTGTATTGCATACATAAAGGAAGAAGGAAGTAAAAATAAGATGGTTTGCCTAGTTGATAAAATGACTGAAACTCATTCAATTGTTGCATATATTGAAAACAAAATAATCATAGAGAAAAATGTTGAAAATAGCAATATCTTTAATATTGCAAAAGTAGTAAGTGCTCAACATGAGATTGATTTGATACAACGAGTACAACTTTATTTTAAAGGATTAGATTTCCCAAAAAGGAATGAGATTTGAGAGTAGATAAAATTGCGATTGAGCTTTTTTTCAAAACAGGAACTAATGTTGAAGCCAAGGCTGTTAGAAGTTGCCCATTATAATGGGCGGAATATAGATATATACTAAAAAGGAAAAAAAATGAAAATTTCTATTGATATTGGTTATGGTCACACTAAGGTAAAAACAGAAGAAAAAGAGTTTAAATTTCCAACCGCTGTTGCTCTTGCTAAAACACAAATGATAGAAACAAGCTCTACTCTTTTTGAGGGCAAAAAATATCTAGTTGGAGAGGAAGCGCTTCGAAGTGCAATTATGACGAGAGATTACGCTTTCCTTTACAAATATTCTCCACTGTTGATATTTGAAGCAATTAGATTAGCAGGTTGTTTAAATGAGAAAGAATTAGAAATACATACCGGTCTCTCTTTGTATGATCTTGAAAAAAAAGCTGAATTTAATGCTGAATGTGTTAATCGTAAAGAAGAGTTCAAGAAACGAGTTGGCTCTTTTGTGGTAAATGATGAGCAGTACAAACACAAGATTGTACTATTTGCACAAGGGCAGGGGAGTTGGAGTGATTTTTGTAGTGAACACGGTTATCTCGACAAAGGCTATGAAGTATTAATTGATATCGGATACCGCACGAATGATATTCTTGTATTTAAGGATGGTTCGCCTAATAAAGCAGTATCACAAGCGGACGATAAAGGTATCAATATAATTGTTGCAGAGTTAAGAACAATTCTTAATAAGCAATACGATATCACTTTGACAGAACAAGAAGTATCTGAAATATTAAAAGAAAAATCTATTTCAATTTATGGTGCTGAAAAAGATTTAAGCAATATTATATCAGGTGTGGTAGATAACTATATTGATACTATTTTTTCTCATCTTAAAGCTGAATTTGGTTCTATTTTAAAAAGCTCAAAGAGGGTTATAATTAGTGGTGGTGGAGCTTATATTCTAAAGGAATACAAAGATATTTTTCCTAGTAATATAGTTTTTAATCACAAGGGTATGTATGAGTTTTCAAATGTCAGAGGGTATTTCAATGGCTAATAAATCACCGAATAGAAACATACTGCAATTAAGAGTAGATGACGAGTGCAACGATATTATTAAAATGTTGAAAAGCACAAATTTAAAAAGTTTTTTTGTTGGTGAGGCAATAAAAAGTTTTGCTGAAACTAAAGAAGGAAAAATCTTTTTAAAAGAAATAGATAAAAATAAAGTAGGAAATAGCATACAGATAGATATTCCTTGCGAAGAGGTTACAACAGGGAAGGCTGAAGAAAAAGATAACGATGCCTCAACAAGGCAGATCGAAGAATGGTAGTATTAAATTTTATGAAAAATCAAATGAGCTAGAGTCAGAAACGATTTTAGCTCACTCCAAAGAAGAGGCTAATGAGTTTTTCTAAAAACTACCCCTGAAGTGCTAATTTCTTGATGACCGTCCCCAGTACTTCAAATTTGGAAAATTCTTCTTTCGTTAATTCAAATTTTGTGTCTGTAGCGATACCACTATCATTAATGCTATATATTAGATATGTGTCGTCTACTGTAACTTCAATATAACGAATAAAATATGCATTATTTTTCTTTAATATATAATAGTCCTGCATGTCGCATATGTTTTTGTCTATATTAATAAAAAAAATAATATTATTTTGTGAAAAAGCAAAAATACTTTTATTATCATTTTGCTTAATAAATTGTGGGAGTGAAACATACAGATCGTTATCGTTTAATAATCTAATAACGTTATTGGTCTCACTTCCGTCTTTTGTAGTACCTTCTGAAATCTCAGTAGTGCTACTGTCTCTATCCATTGTTTCGGGTTTATTTTTATAAAAAATCGAATCAAGTGATATATTCTTATCCATACATGCCAAAACAACTTTTTCGTATGGAAAAGTATCATTCTTTTTATAATTAAAAAATGATGCAGCAGAAATATTTAAAATTTCTGCTATTTCCTTGTCTTTTTCTATATTAAAATCTTCTTTTAATCTGTCGATAATTTCAGAATATGCCAATGTTTTAAAATTCCTAATATGTGCCATTATCGATCCTTCGTATAATATATTAAACAATATTCTAACAAAATTATAAGTTGTTATACTTTAAGTTGAAATGAAATTATAAGTTTTTCTTCTTTAAATAACAATAAAATTATAGTTTCTCTCAATTATTTATTTATTTCTCAATTTTCCGACAATTTTTCTTACATAATTAGCATACTTATACAAGGGCAAAGGAATACGTCCGAATATATTTTACACAATAGGAGTTTGTATGTCAAAAGGTTTCAAGAGGGGTTCGTTTCTTCTCTTTCTCGGTCTATTTCTTTCAAGTGCGGCATATGCTGGTACAGCAACAGATACACTCGGTCTTGCTACTACATGGACTAAGATTACCAGTTGGATGAGTGATTCTTCAGTTACAAGTATTATCTCGTTTTTGATGCTGATTTTTGCAATTACACTTGCTGTAATGAAACAATATTTATATGGTGTAGTTATTTTAATTATGACAGTTATGTTAACAAATCTAGCAACAATAACTGCAAAATTTGCAGGCGCAATGTTTTAGAAGATAAGGCTTCTGCCTTATCCAAATTCAAGGAAAACAAATGGAAGAAAATGAATATGCAAAAATTGATAAATATATAGATCAGTTGCCTATGTTTTGTAATTGGGAAATGGACACTGTAGTTTACGCAGTTGGTGCTGTTTTTGGAGGTCTTATGCTTCAAGGCTATGTGGCTCTTGGTGCGTTTCTTTGCGGAGCTATTTTAGCATATGTGACTGAGCGTCTCAAAAACACTAAATATAAAAATTATATAAAACATATTTTTTATATGCTGGGTTTAATCAAACCAAAGACAAACAGATTGCCTCCATCATATCAAAGATATTTTTTATACTAAGGAGTGGAAATGGTTTTTAATAGATATAGAAATATAAAAGATAATTTTGCAAAAGAGAATGTTCTCTTAAAAACAGTTATTGTGATTCTAGTGGTATTGATTATGTATCTGATATATATTGTTGTATCAAGAACCGATTCACAACGAACTGTTTTTTTACCACCTCAAAGCACATATAAAGAGTTTTGGATAAGTGGAGATGAAGTATCTAAGAGTTATCTCGAAACAGTAGGTTCTTTCATTGCATATAACTTATTAAATGTTTCAAAAGATAATGCAAAACTATTGCTCTCAAATATTTTACCTTTGGTTGATAGTAATACATATTATGAGGTTAAACAGGAGCTTCAGAAGATGCATAATTATATAGTGTCAAACCAAATGTCGAGAACATTTTACTTAGGCGAAGTTGAGCAAACAGGAAATTCTCAAATGATAGTTTCTGGTACTTTAAGAGACTCAATATCTACAAAGATTATTAAAACAGAACAGGTTAGGCTCGTAATTGATTATAAAATAAAATTTGGGTTATTCCATATTGTAAATTTAACACTAGAGGATAAATAATGCTTAAAATAAAGTTCATGCTTATTTCATGTTTGGCACTCTCCCCGCTATTTGGAGAAAGTCTTGTCATTGATAATTTACAAGAAACAAAACATATAAACATTTCGAGAAGTGATGTGAATAGACTTGTTTTTCCATACGCTATTACGTATCAAGCAAATTCTAAAGAAAAAGATTTAACTATCTCTGTCGTAGGCAAAGAGATGTTTGTGAAATTTACACCATCTGTTACGCAGGAACAAACAACGATAAAAGACCAAGTTGTAAACTCTGGAGATGCTAAGATAATCTATTACAAGGCAAGGCCTTCTGAAATTTTCGTAGTTACAGAAAATAAGACATACTCAATTGTTGTGCATCCTAAAAAACAAGAAGCCACAACTATAATTTTTACTGAAACTCTTGCAGTAAAAAAAGAGAAATTGTTTGAAAACAAAGACACTGAATATGTTGAAAATATAACACAAAATCTTTTAAAACCTGTGATGCTGAATGGAAATATTTCCGGCTATGAAAAAAAAAGTGTTAAATCTGAGTTGGTAAATATCCACATAGATTCTCTCGATGTAGATATCCAGTTTGGCTCCATAGCTTTACATAAGGGATATAGGCACTATATATATGAATTTGAGATCTATAATCCCAATAATGATATATTGACTATTTTAGATTCAAAAGAGATTCTTCATAAAATCAATAAATCTCTAAGTAAAAAGATAATCGCGTATTCTCTCTTTTATGGGAATAGGATATATAAAATAATGCCAAATTCTAGTGCAAAATTATTTATTATAACAGAGGCAGATAATGATTAATTCAAATCCATCAAATTCGAAGAAAAATCAAAAAATACTAAAAATTGTTATAGGTGCTGGTCTTTTAGTTCTCGCTGTACTTTTTGTTCTTGTTACAGATGATAAGAAGCCTGAAACAGTAAAAGTGGAAAACAAAATAAAGGTGAAGTCTCTTGTAGATGAAGGGGATTTAATTAAGACAAAATGGATGGGAGATGTGTCTACTGATCTAGATTTAGCAAATGCTAGTTTCGCTAAGACAAAAGAAGAAAATAAATTACTAAAAGATGAGCTTGGTGAAATCAAGAGTATTATTAAAAAAATGCAAAAAGGTCAAGTAGAAACTGAACAAACTACTCAAGAGAGTTTTAGATTAGACAAAGATAACTCAAAAAACAGCATTCTATCGAATGGACTTTTTAATAGCTTCCCATTGCCTGTGAATGCGCAAAAAAACTCCAATAATACATTTATGCAGCCTCAGAAAACCACAGTAACCAAGGTGGAGAAGATGAGTGACACTTTAAACCTATTTGAAATAAAAAAAAAAGATAATTATGGAGAAGGGGCCAAAGAAGAAAAAAAGCCAGAGCATAAAGAGTATTTACCAACAGGGAGTATTACAAAAGTAATCTTACTAAGTGGGTTTGATGCTCCTACGATGTCTCAAGCAAAAACAAGCCCTCTGCCAATACTTATGAAAATGACAGATATGAGTATATTACCAAATTTATTCAAGTATGACCTAAGAGAATGTTTTGCTATTGGAGAAGGGTACGGAGATCTCTCTAGTGAAAGAGTATATATCCGAACTAATACTCTTTCTTGTATGACTAAAGGTGGAAAACACATTGACATGGAGTTTAAAGCAATGGTGACAGGAGAGGATGGTAAAGTCGGTCTGAGAGGTACTGTTATAACAAAGCAGGGTTCAATGATAGCCAGAAGTCTTATTGCAGGCTTCCTAGAGGGTATAGGCGGAGCTTTTCAGCAATCACAAGAATATTCTATTACGGGTGCTACGGGTGCAACTACAGGTGTTCAAGCAATGAGTGCAGAAACAGCCGTGCAATATGGTGCTTTTGGCGGAGCAAGTAAAGCTGCCGAAAAGCTTGCTGATTTTTATTTAAAACTTGCCGATCAGACTGCACCAGTAATTGAAATTAGTGCTCAAAGAGAAGTTGAACTTATTACTACGGGATTAACGGTATTCAAAGTTTTAGAGGATGAAACAAATGAAAAATAAAATAAAAATAGCAATCTGCATATGTACGGGAATGTTTTTAATGGGTGGCTGTAGCTTAACTCCGTATCAAAGTGAATTCAGCTGTACAAAAGGAGTTAATAATGGCAAATGTGAATCTGTTAGTGAAAGTTATTTAAATTCCTTTACAAAAGAGAAAACGGGGGAAATAGATAGTTTGGCAGTTTTAAAACAAGATAAAAAAGAACACTATTTTAATGAAGAAGTTTTCAAAAATCTTATTGAGAAATGCGAAAAAAAGAAGTCCTCTGCCATTAACAATTTTGAAAAAAACAGAAGAAGTTTACAATTTAATGAATGCTTGAATAATTCCATGAAGCAAATCGTAAACGAGATGAAGGAAGATACTACTTCTATTGATGAAATGATTTATTACCAAAATATGGAGAATGAGCGTTTACATCAAAAAAATATCTTACTACAAGCTAAAGGAGACAGTAAATGAGAATTCAAATATCAGCACTAATGACAACAGTATTTCTAATGAGTGGTTGTAATAACATAGCGCCAAGTCCTGAAAAAAAAATAAATATAGAACAGACTAAAACTATTTATTCAAAAGAAGAGTCCGATTTATTACAGAGTCTCTCTTTATTAAAAGAAAACAACGCAAAGATGCTCACTCAAGATGCAGTATATGCTAATCACAAGCAAGCAGCAGCTCTCATAGAAAACAAGAAGTCTGATGTGTTTAGTTCAAAGCCTCTTTTTTTAGAGCCTTTGTTTGCAAAAATTGAAATTATGCCTTATGAAACAAAAAGCGGTATCTATCATGAACAACAATCTGTTTGGGTTAAAGTCAAAGAAGGTGAAATCGTAATGAAAAGCAATAGTGATACGAATTTAGCTGTCGATTCACTAAAAAATACATCAGTCTTGATGAAGTAGGAGTACATATGAGCAATTTTCAAGGTATTTTTTCATCACTGTTTGGCTCCAAAAAAGAGTTTAATTCTATGCCCGTTGATGCGTGGAAAAATTTACATAGTAAATATTCAATCAGTGACTATATACCATATAGTAATTACGATAACGAAGATGAGCTTTTTCATCACAATGATGATTCACTTGGGTTTTGTATTGAAGTAGTGCCGAGAACAACATGTGGTGGCTCTACAGCAGTTGCAATGAGCGAGATATTATCAAAACTGCCTAAAAATGTGTTTTTTCAAGTATTTTACTACGGCTCCAAGAACATAGAGAATATGCTAATGAGTTTTGAAAAAGAACATTCAGTTCGTGGAAACAATGGAGATGAAAACTCACAGGGTGCGATTAATGAGTTTATGGATTTTCTAAGAAGCAAGACGAATGAGAGCATAAGCTCTACAATGGCTACGAAATTAAAGACAGTTCGATTGTTCTTCTCAGTTGTTGGAAATAAAAATGCTAAAAAAAGCGAAATCATTCAACTTAAAAATGATATGCAAAATATACTTCAGTCTAATAACTTTTTTCCTACTATAGTTAATGCAGAGACACTTTTTTATCTTGGATACGAATTATTAAATCCGGAGATTAAGCCAAGAGACTACCCAGAATATAGTGACTCTAAGTATATCAATAAGCAAATGGTTTCTACAAACAATACATACCGCGTAGACGATAATTATTTTCAAACCGCCGATTCGCTTTCATGGATTAATATGACTCCGCAATCAATATCAGAACAATTTCATATTTGGGAATTTAGTCAAAAACTTGGAGATTATTTGAGCGATTCACTTAATTCAAATCAATTTAATGACTCTTTTATTATCAGCGTTACTGTAACGAAGAAAAATAACAACTCAGTTAAAAACGTGGCAAGAAATCACTCAATAATTGCTACACAAAATTGGGGAATGATTTTTCGTAAGCATAATGCAGTAAAGCAAGAGAGCGTAGAAATTCTTGACCGCATTCAAGAGAAAAAAGAAGAGCTTTTTGAATTCGATATGGATGTGTTAGTTGCAGGAAAAGATTATAATGAAGCTACATTAAATGCTCAAGTTATTGAATCATTTTGGAATAAGAGTAGTGATGGACGTAGTAAGATTAAGCTTGAACGTACAAAAGGGATACATCATTTAGCATTCTTAAGTGCATTGCCGATGGCTATGTCAAATGATTATTTTTATGACATAGGTGGAAAATTTAGAACTCTTTTTGCAAATCAAGTGGCTCATATTTTTCCTTTAGAAGCAGATACAAGAGGAAGCGGTACTAATCTCCCTTTAATTACAAGAAGAGGTTTATTGGCTTTTATTGATCTTTATGAGTCTTCAACAAACTACAATGGCTTTATTGTTGCAACTTCTGGTGCAGGTAAGTCTGTTCTTTTAAATATGATTGCTTATTTGTCTTACACAAGAGGGGATAGAATATTTGTACTCGATTACGATAACTCATTTACAGGATTGATAGAAGCGGTTGATGGGCAGTATTTAGAGCTTAATCCAGAGATAAGGGCGATTTCATTTAACCCATTCTCTGACCTTAACACTGAGGCAGCACTCAGAGAGGAACTACCGTATTTATCAACTTTTATTTATTTACTTGGTTCCTCAAAATCTGCACAAAGAGCAGAAGAAGACGAAAAACTTATAAAAACTGAAATGCAACAAATTATGCTAAATCAGTTTGCTTTGTTTAACAACAAAATGGAAATTACGCATATTCGTGATGCAATCATGAAAGAACATAGAGAAGATAAGCGTTTTACAGATTTTGCAAAGCAACTCGGTCAATATTGTCGTAGTGGTATGTATGCTGATTGGTTTAGTGGTCCATGTGAGTTTAGTATGGATAAAGACATGATGGGTGTTGAATTTAAGGGAGTTGAACAACATGAAGACTTAAGAGAACCGCTGGTTTTACTTATTCTCTATCATATTGGTAAAGTTATGTACTCAGCGGATCCAAATAAGCCTCGTATTCAAATAATTCTCGATGAAGCACATAGGTTCTTAGGTAAAAACCCTGTTATGGATGATTTTATTGATCAGGCATATCGTAGAGCAAGAAAATTTAATGGCTCTATGATTATTGCGACACAAGGCTTTGATGACATCTACAGTCCATCCGGAGGGCTAAGCAAGGTTGGTGGAGTAATTGTGTCTAACTCTGCTTGGAAGCTATTTCTAAAGCAAACCACACCATCTCTTGAATCAATGATAAAGGCAGATGTTTTTGGATTTGACGAAATAGATAAAAAGAAGCTTCGGTCTGTTAAAACGAGAAAAAGGGAATATTCAGAGATATTTGTTATATCACCCGATGATGAAAAAGAAGTAATGCGTCTAGTAATGCCTAAATTCTTTTATTATTTATCAAGTTCTGACCAGAATGATAAACGTGTTATTGCATCATATATGAAACAGCACAATTGTTCAAAAATAGATGCAATTAGAAAGATTATTAGCGATGATAGTAAAAAGTCTTAAGTCCATTAAGTTGGCTCTTTTTGGTCTACTGACTGTTTCGATATTAAACCTTGGCTTTTTGATGAATACAATGCTAATCAAAGATAGATATGTTTGTGCGCTTAATGATAGTCAATCACTTCCTGAGAATTTTTTTGTTTTAGATAAGAAAAAAGATTTAAATACACTCGCTGTTAATGATGTAATTGGGTTTCATTTTAAACATAAAGATGACATCTATTTTGATTACAACCATAATTTTATTAAGAAAATTTCCTGTATGGCAGGGAGTACATTGAACGTGAAAGAGAATGCCTACTATTGTGATGGGAAGAAGATTGCTGTAAGTAGACGCTTAGATTCAAAAGGAAGAAAAATAGAACCATTCATTTTTAATGGTCAGATAGCAAAGGGGGAGTTTTTTGTGCTTGGCACGCACTACAAGTCTTATGACAGCCGTTATTGGGGATTTGTGCATAAGGAAGATATTATAGGAATTGCAATATGGTAAAGAAAATCACATTAAGTATATTATTGGCAACGATTCTTGCTTCTAACGCTTCTGCGACTTGGAAATCGTGGGCGGGTGGCGCTATTAGTTCTACTTATGACACTGGTGGAACAATAAAAACGACAAGTACTACATCTTTTCAAGGTCCTTCTTTTCGAGCAAGGTGGCAACCGCTTGGAACAATTAATCCGATTCATATGGAAGCACCACATATGTCTGTTGGCTGCAATGGGATTGATATTGGGTTTGGGGCAATCTCTTTTATTAATTTCGACCAACTTGTTGAAAAATTAAAAGGTATTGCATCTGCTGCTCCGGCATTTGCATTCAAGATGGCGATTGATACTGTTTGCTCGCAATGTTCCACGATTATGCAAGATATTGAAGAGATTATTGACACGATTAATAATCTTTCTCTTGACTCTTGTGCAATTGCTCAAGATTTAGGAAATAGTGTTGGAAAAGCAATAGGAGAAGGAATAAATGAAGGTGTTTCTGCGGGTACATATCAAGATTCAGTGGAAGCGGATCAGGCAAAAACAAAAGATGAGCCAAGCTTCTTGAAAAAGGGTTTTGCTGATATGACAAGAGGACTGGGTGGACTGAGCGATGACTTAAAGTCGTTATTTGTTATGGAGAAACGCCTCTACGGTTCAGTTTTGAACAGTGCTCGTCAGAATCTCTCTGCCAGCGGTGGACTAGATGGACTAGAATTTGTAAACATGGTTCGTGGTCTTATCGGCGATGTGATGGTATGCACAAATGTAGATAATCAAGACAAGCAGATTGTTGACTATGGAAAAGTTTCAATTAGGGATGCTGTCCAAACTATTGTTTTCGATGGTGGAACTTATCATGGAGTGAGTATAGTGATGAAAAGTGAAAGCGGTGCTGATCTCACATTAGGAAAGATAAAAGAAATGCCAAAAGATTGTTCGTACGAACCCCACGATATCACCTTTGGTGCTTCAGATACATTTACAAGTTTGGTTTTAGTGAAAATTGATGCTATTTTAAACAAACTAAATAATAAAACAGCAGCTCTTGATGCAACAGAAAGAAATATTATTAATTCATTGCCTCATAATGGTTATATCATTATGAATATGCTTCATATAGGTGCAGCTGGAATAGATAAAAAAGATTTTGCACAATATATAGCTCTTGTAAATCTTGAATCACAGTTCGCAATAATTTTATCTGAGTCGTTGCGGATTATAGCGGATTTAACGTCAAAACTTGCACCAGAAAGCGAGATCCACGTAGAGGCGCTTAGATCATTGAATGCAAGAATTAAAAATAAACAAAAAGAGTCGGATGAATATTTTAATACTGCTCTTAAGCCGTATGAATTGAAATATAGAGCGATGGTCAAAGAGAAAGAAACTGTTCTTAGAGACAGGGCAAAAAAATAATGCTACGTTTCCTTGCAATTGCACTTATCTATGTAAGTTCAATTGCCTCTCCAATTACATTCTCAACTGCTGATATTGATAATGCTAAAGGGCAGGCGAAAGATATCGGCTCTACTCTTGCTGGAGACTACCGTAATAAGAGTGGTTTACAAGAACGATCACTCGATACAATGTCAAGCAGTCAGGAGATTACTACAGTAGATGGTACACAAAGGGCCACTGCTAATATTTCTTGCAGCAATACAACATCTCATTTTGCGGAAATTTCCTATTCTGGAATATCAGATATAAGTATTAATGTAAAAATAGATTATAACCAAGACGGAAGTATTGATAATAATTTAAATTTTTCAGGAATTAGCGGGGTATTTGCTTCTGGTGTAGCTGTGTGTGGTGCAAACACATTCTCAAACTGTAATTACTATACTTGGGGATTTAATTCAGCTACTGACTCGCTTGAACTTAGCCAAATACATTGGCAAGAAGCAGGGGGACTTTACTGTATTAATAGTAGTTGTGAAAGTGTGTCTGCACATCAAAAACAAAGAATTTTACAAGATATATCAGGGGCAATAGCGAATATTTTACAATCAAATTTTCCAAGCCTAGTTCTTTCTCAAACGGCATATAATAATGATACTATGTTTCTCTATGGACAAGATTATAGTAATTGTCAAAACGCATCTTCTGCGACTTACAATGCCGGAAGTTCTATTCCATCTGTTACAACTTTATCAAGCCAAGCATCTTCTCAGCAAACTTCTTCTAATGATGCTTATTATGTTGTTACAACAACTGATTACAATGAGATGCAGTTAAACCCCGTAACAAGTGCAGATAAAGCAGATATTGAAGCAGTTGCAGCTAAAGCAAGTGATGCCAAGCCATCAGCAGATATGACAAGTGTGAATTATACTAACGCCTATAAAGATGAAAATGGGAATTTAGTTACATCAAGTGATTCTAGCACAATGTTAATTGATCCAACCCCTGAAGTAAAATCATGTATGGTTAAGTGGAGCGAAGTTCAAACAAACGTAGCCTCAGATGGTCAGGTTATCGGTCATACAGGTAGTGGACTAGCCACTGTTTTAAAAACAGAAATCAGAGAGTGCACTACGATTGATTTCAGTGTTTGTCCCGTGCTATCAAACGAAACAATAAAATATGATTGTGGAAATTTAGCTAATTCAATGGGTGAAGGAATTGCGGCATTACAAACTGCTAGTGAGATGGCAAAAGATTTAACGTGTTCTACACATTAATATTTAATACCATCTTAGAATGATGAGTATTTTGAATTTTTTTTGATAAATCGACTTTTTTTTGTAAAAAATAGCATACTTAAGATATGTTAATTAAAAAACGAAAAAGGATTTCTATGAAAAAACAAATTATAAGTGCTGTATTAGCAGCAACTCTCTCTGTCTCATCTTTTGCAGGTAGTGCAGACAATAATACAAGTGGTAACGTAAGTAAGATTGATTGTGAATTTCAACTAATTCAAAATATGATACCATCAACAAAAATCAGTAAATATCGCAAATCTATGGTTGATGGCTTTTATGATGTATATTTTGACAATGGTCAATTGATTTATATTAATCCATATAAAGAAATGATTTTTATGGGTGAGCTTTACAATAAGAGTGGTCTATCAATAACTGCTACTTCTCGTCAGTCTTGGCAAGATGAACTGTTAAAAAAAGATCTTTCAGTCACTAATCCAAAAGATTTACTAAAGTATGCACAAAAAGTGAAAAACAAAAATGGTTCTCAAAATAATCTAGCGTATATTGTTTTTACTGACCCTGAGTGCCCATATTGCCATAACGTAGAAGATTTTTTATCGGGATATGACAGTGACGTATACATAAATTATCTTCCTCTTCCATTTCACAAAAATGCTCCTGAATGGGCACTACAAGCATTGTCTAGCAAAGATTTCAAAACAGCTAATCATGATGCAAGAAATGGAAAACTTAATGTAGCTATTACAGATGAAGCGAAACAGCTACTTAAAGACATGAAAGTATTAGGTGAAAAGTTAAAAATTCAAGGAACACCTCAAACTTATGTTATTGACATAGAACAAAACAAAATCATTGATATTATCAAAGGCGCAAGGATTCCGGAACTTAAAGTTTATCTTGAAAGAAAAATAGCTAAAGATTAATTTCATGTTGCCAACAGTGACTAGCATTTTCTTAACGTTATTTAAGGTGCCTCCGCTTGAGGCTTCTTAAGTAAACCCCTCACACAAATTTAGGATAAAAATTAATTTAAAAACAAAAGGAGAGTAATTTGAAGAAACTACTTTTATCTACTTTTATTGGGCTACTGTTTTCCCTTCCTTTACTTGCTGTAAATTGCAGTTCATTTAAAACTTTTCAGACATACAATGGGCACTTTTATTCAACGACAGTTGATAGGGTAAAATATGATGATGCGAAAACTGCTGCTGAGAATGACAATGGCTATCTAGCTATACCTAACAATGCAGGAGAAAATAATTTCATAAAAGGGCTTATAGGTGGCAATACAGGTGCATGGATAGGAGTGTATGACCCAAACAAAATCTCAAACTATTGCTATGAGAATAGTGGAACAATTTGTTTTAATGACGATTCTAGATTTAAAGATGTCAAAAATACTTTATTGGGATATAAAAATTGGGATACGAATGAGCCAAACAATTTAGTCAGAGAAAATGATATTCTTAATGGAATTAGTATGGTTAGCCCAATTGGTGAGTTTTGGGTTTTAATGAATGGCAATAATGGAAAATGGCGTGATACCGGCAACCATGCAGAAAGTGAAAATCCTATTAAAATGATTTCTGTAGTAGAGTTTGATGAGCAGCCGACATGCTATAAAGCTAATGATAATGTGTCAGAACTTCCTGAGAAGTTTTGTAATACGCAAACTTATGATGGCAATGCAAACACGCTTCAGCAAAGCAATACGTTAGAATGTATAAAAGACACTTATGGAACATATTATTGTCCATCAGGATTAGCCAATGCAGACAGTTTTTGGGATTATGATGCAGGATACAGTGTAGCAAATGTTGGAACGGCATCGGATTTTACTCAAAAGATTTGTGACGGCAATATAATAAATGGAGTTTGCTATGACAGAAGCGTTACAGATGCTACAAAAATCACAAATCTTTCTTGTGTAACAAAGTCTGTTCCTTGTGCTCCGGGAGCTAGCTCATGTTGTCATATAGACATTGCCTGTGCTAGTGACAGTGCAACTGTTAAATATTACGATTGCTGTTCTCCGACAGGTGGTCTTAAAAAAAGCGTAACTATAAATGATGCAAATGCTTTCATTAATGGGGTTTATTATCAACCCTATACAAATTCACAAGGGAGAATGATTTGTAATTCAAGTGGAGCTTGTTCTGTGTATTTTCAAAATGCTTATTGTGGTGGTGCTGCAATAGGAAGCCCGTACTTGACAAATACATTTTCTCTTAATACTTCAGATACATATATTTGTAATGATAATGCTTATGTTGTTGGCTCGCTCATAACCGCAGACCCTACAAAATGTTATAAACAAAAAGCATTATCTTGTCCTTCGACTCATCCAGAAGTTCAACCAGACGGAACTTGTAAGAGTAATGTTAACTATACATACTATACATATTTATGTACAACTGACATTAACGACCATGGAAATACCTACGTTCCTAGCAGTGTGGGAGGCGATTGTACTTCCGTAAAAACTGATCCGAACGTCTCTACAAGTAACATTTCAACACTTGATGATACATGTAATTCTTCGATACCGCCAACAGATAATTGTGCAAGACTTAACTTTACTTGTAATTCAACAGTTAGAGACCCCGTATGGGTTGACAACAAATGGCAGTGTAGCCCATTTCCTTGTCTAGGCGATAACGATGTTGAAGATTTAAGATCAGAATTTGGAACACAGGATGCAAATAATGATGGTTGGGACGAAGGTGGTGGCTGTAGCGGTGACATTTATGTATTTAATGGCAGCAGTCAAGCATGTACGAATTGGGATATGTTTGCAAGTCTGGCTAGTGGCGGATGTTGTAGTTCTGAGAATATATATGGTGGTTTAGTAGATTGCAGTGCAAACGAAAAAAACTTAATTGAGCTAAAAGATGCAGATCAATGTCATTATGTAGGAGAATTTTGTTCTAATGAGGTATCACTACCTTTTGGCGGCAGTTTTTGTTCAAGAAAAGATAAAGGTTATTGTTGTTTCAATTCTGTTCTTGCAAGAATATTAATAGAGCAAGGACGTGCACAGTTGGGAATTAGTTGGGGACAAGCAAAGAACCCATACTGCAAAGGATTTAAGCCTGAAGAATTTCAGAAATTAGATATGTCTCAAATGGATTTAAGTGAATTCACCAACTCACTAGATGTACCAGATATCTCCACAATAGGTGCATCACTTAAAACAAGAGTTGAGTCGCAATTAAATACCGCTTTCCCTCAATCAGTTCCTAGCCCTTAAAGGTATGCTTTAAAAGAAGCATTTTTTCGGGTATGTATACTTGATTTACCCTAGATATATTATATATATAGGGTATATCTAAAATAAAGATGTATAGAATAAAAAAAGGATTAAAGCAAAATGGCACAATCACAATATAATTTTAAAATCGAAGATGAATTAAAAGAAGAAGCAGAACTCTTAAGCAAAGACTTTGAAAGTAAGCAAGAGTTTTTAGCAGCTTTACTTGATGGCTATAGGTCATACAAAAACAATGTAGCTGATTTAACTATTGATATGTCAAAATATGAAGATATTGATATTAAAACAATGTCTCTCTTAAATGAAACATTCAAGCATATAATCTATACTATGCAGCAAAACACAACATCAACTAAGCAACAATTATTATCAGTGAATGAAGAAAGAGAGTTGATGGTAGATGAGAGAGAAAATTTTAAAAAGCAAATTGAGGCTTTAAAGGCAAATTGCAATCAAGAAGCTTTAGATATTCAAAAACTTTACAAACTTGAAGTTGAAGAAAAAGATATTCAAATCGAAAAAAATGAAGAACTACAAAAGAATCATTTTAAACTCCTTGCTGAAACAGAGAAAAAAGCGAAAGATATACAAGTTGAACTAGAACAGGTTAAACTGATAGCCAAGCAAGTTGAAACCATAACAAGCGAAAACTCTCTTTTCAGACAAGAAATGAATGAGATTAATGTTGCATCACAAGCTATAGCAGATGGCACAGCAAGTAAACTAAAAGAACTTGCATATTTACTCACCGAAGAAGAAAAAAAGGTTTTCAAAGCGGAATTAGAGTTTATAAACCTTAAAAAAACAATAGAAGCGTCCAAATTAGAATTTGGAAATATAAAAACTGAAATCAGAGATAAAAACCTTGAAATCAAAAACCTCGAGAAAGAAAATACTATTTTATCAACAAAGCTGGAATTGATGATGCCAAAGGAAAAAGAAGTGTTATAGAAATTTTAAGCGAGCTGTTGGGAATTATATAAGTGAATAACCCAACAGCTTTAGTAAGTTCACGACGATTAAAATTCTACTATTTAGCTATCTTCTACGATTAAAGTATCTTATCTCAGCGCTTTTACTTCTCTTCTACATAGTATGCTTCTCGTGTCCTACAGTTCATGTGATAATCTCCCAATGTCCGCCTTTGGCACCGCCAATCCTATTTATATAGCCATTATTTTTTAATGCTTTAATATGTTTTTCTATAGCTGTAGTGCTAATGCCAAGTTCTATAGCTATTTTAGTGATTGCAATTTTTGGATTATTCTGCATGAGCTGCATGATAGCCTGTTGCGTTTCACCCAACTTTTCACCCAACTTTTCACCCAACCTATCTCTGACCTTTTCACCCAAGTTATTAAAATCAAACTCCACCCATAAACCATTTTGCCATCTGAAGTTTGGTGTGATACCATTGAACTTTTGTGACTCTTCTATGATTTTCTCAATTCCTCTTCCCCATGATTCTATATATCCAGCCAAGAAAAAAGGATAGGCAATTGCAGGGTTAAAAGGTTCTGATGAGTGTTTATGTTTAAGTGTTTCTAGCGTCCATTGTGCGGGTAATTCTCCGGCATTCCACATGAGGAGCTTATCATCATACACACTTATTTGGATGCTGTTTTGTGAGGCATAGTCTTTGTGCACGACAGCATTAACGAGTGCCTCTCGAAACGCCAGTTCAGAGACAGGAAAACTCTCCACCCTTTGAACACCTTCATAAGTGATAATCGCTTTGAGGTACTTAGTAAAAATCAAGTCCACGGTTTTATCAACTTGCTGAAATAAGTTTCCTTCCACTAAGTCTTGATACACAAGGTCACTATCGGATTTAAAATATCCTATTTTTATCGTGCTTCCGGTTACATATTTCTGTGGGTCTTTAGAAAAAAGCAGCGTTGTTGCGCGTTTGAGATAATCTCCCTCTCTTAAGTGAAGCTTGTCTACAAGCGCTTCATCACTCTCTTTTAAAAGCTCTGCATCTATTCTTTTTTTCTTGTTTGCTTTTTCTCTAAACAGCTCTATGGCATAGTGGTCTAAATCTTTGAAACCAAAATACGGAACCGGTACGCCATCCCATTTTTTACCTTGTTTTCTCAAAAGAAACTTATCAAGTGCAGCACCTTTTAGCTCTTGAGTACTGCTTCCGCTTCTGTAATAGTATGAACCCTTATAGCTAATAGGATAAGGATAGTTTTCGGTGATAATTTCAAGATACTCTTTATCATCTTCTACATGTAGATTAACATCCACCATCACGCCTAAAATATCTCGAACCTTGTTTGGAATATCTTCTAGCAGTTTTTTGGCGTTGTCTATTCCAACTATTTCGCCATCGTCATCCACTCCAATGTAAAGCTTTCCACCGTCAGTGTTTGCAAAGGCACAAATCCACTTGATGTATTCATCTTTCCATAGTTGTTTGAATTCTATAGTTTGAGATTCATTAATATCAAGTTTCATTTATCAAATAAGTTCGATATTAGTTATATTAATTGTTTGAGGTTTGATCTTTTTACCAAATATTTTAATTCTTGTTGTATTAAAACTATTTAACTCCCTCAAAATAGCAATTACAATTTCATATTGTGCATAATTACTATAGGACAACTCTTTAAGATGACAGTAGTATTTACCATCTCCCTCTGCATATAATTCAAAAGAGTCTGAACGCTGCTTATAAGCCTCAAAAATACCAATCAATTCAATGTCTTCATTGTAAATATTTTTCGATTGTTCTTTTAAGTAATTTCTTTTTGTTATTGGCAACTCCGCACCATCAATAATTACAAAAAAGTCTTTCAATCTTTTTTGAGAATTCAAATCATTCAAATTTTTAATGATACTTTGATATCTATATCTTTGCTCTATATCTTGAAATTTGAATGGGTTAATCTCTTCATTTTCAATATCATCATATATTGAACGAATAAAATTTATAGGTTCTTCATATTTTTTTGTTGCTTCAAGTGTTAATTTCAAACTTCCAGGAGCTTTCAGAATATATATATCATCGCTTCTATACGAAGTATTATTCGCTGCAAAAAGCTGTGTTTTGATTCCATGCATGCTATTCATTGCATTATATTGCGAACTTTCAAGCATAGGACTATTTTGATTACCTCTAAATCCTGCTCCCACAAGTCTGATTCCAAAATGTTCACATAAATTTGTTGTATTTGATACGGCAGTCAATCCATAAAAATCATTTAAAAATTCTACAAAAGAGTTGAGATTTTCTTCGTAATTATCCGTAATAATCTCATATGTGTGTTTATCAAAATTATCTTTATCAAAATATTCTAAAGATAATTTTCCATTTAATGCATCTACCATTAAACTTTCATATGTTTCATTTAAATCAAAAAATAAATCATAATCATCCTTTGAATTGACTACGGCATGAAAACATAAGTTTTCTTCACTTTGAGTTGGAGTTAAATATATTTTGATTTCGATACTCATGCAACCTCCTTATACATTTTAGCTAAACCAATTCCAAAACAATTTCCATATACCCAATTGGAAAAATTATTGTTAGCATTTGAACTATCTTTCAAATGGCTTGGATTTACAGAAAATGGATCACTTTTTATCGCTTTTCCAATTTCTTCTATAGTCATATTTTTAACTTCTCTCAAATATCGTTGTATTGCAATTTTGATAAAATTTTCATCCTTCACACTTGCGAATTGATAAAACATCTTTTTCCAAACAACCAATCCATCCCAAGCCGCATCAAGTTGAATTTCTACGAAACCATTTGCACGATAAAAATCCATCTCTTTTGGATGAATTCGCGATGCTATTTTTTTACCTTGAAATTCATCTTTCAAAATAAAATATTCATGTTTTACTACTTTTCCTGTTGTCGTTTTATCTGAATAAAGTTCTTTTTCTCTGAAATATGTTCGTTCAATAGGTCTTTGAAGCATATTAGCAGTATCTTTATCAAAAATTTCAACTAAAGTTTTTTTAGTATTAGCATCTATACAATAGCTTGACACACTATTTGTAACTACAAATTTATTATCTTTGTACACATTTTCTATCTGAACATCGCTAATTAAACCATTACATGCCATCTAATATCCAGTACATTTTTTAATATGAGTTGATTTTAGCATTTTATACCTTTATTTAGTTTCATATTTCAACTCTCTCTTTACCACTAAGTAAATCATTCATCAGACCTTTTTAGGTGTATTATAGTGAAGAATACTCTTTAACTTAACTCAAACTGAGCTGCGCAATTCGTTTAGGTGGCTAAATAAATGCGTAGCCTGGCCAAGTGTTGATGCGTCAGCTGGCTAAGTATGAATGCGTGGGGTGGTCAAATGTAATGCGTGCGTACAACTACATGAATGTGTCATTTCCATCAAAAGAAAGTTATATAGAGATATATAACCATGCACCCAAGATTAGAAGCTGGGCGAGATCTCCAAAAGATTATGTATAATTTAACATCGACTACAGAAACTATTTTCACAAAAAGACTCAATGAGTGGTACGAAAAGCATAAAGACTTTTTAGCTGAGAAAACAATAGATCCTGACACGTTAAAAGAACAGTTTAATCATCAAAAACTTGTATCAGCATACAAGGGTTTAGTTACACATTTACCTTATCTTTTTACATATAAAAATCAAAAGGATATCGTTATACATAACACTACAAATGCAATAGATGGCGGAGTATTTTCACCAATGAAAAAACTATTGAAAATTCACAATGGTTTTACAAAAAGTTTGAAGCTAAAAATAGTGGATGCTTATCTAGTAAATTATAAGAATAAATGATGATTTACGCACCCATTTTTTTAATTAAGTTGCCAACTCTCCAAGTACCCAATGTATAAGGAGCTAAGTAACCATCATATTGTAAATTGTTCCAAACCTGAACCAATATTGTTCTACTCTAAAAGAAATGTACCTCTTATCTTTGTATCATTCTTTGTGTACTTTGCATATACTTGTAAAGTAATAGCAGAGTTCTTATGACCTAACATATTTGATACCCAAAGTATATCTTCTCCAGAGGCTATCATCATACTTGCAAAGTTTAAACAAACATTTGTAATATTTTATAGATTCTAAAACTATATCATATTCCTTTTAATTAATCATAATTACTCCACAACCTACTGTATTTGGAACTGTCTAGTTTATATGGGTCATTCCAAGGATGCTCTTTCTTTTTTGGTTCTTTTTTCTTAAAAATGGAGAATTTGTTGAAGTTTGTTGAAAAGGCGTTTCAACACTCATAGCTCCCTTCTGCACGATATTATAGAGGGTTTGTTGAAATGTTGAAAGAAATTTGGAAATCTGACTTATATAGATAAAACTCATTGATAGTGCGTATAGCCCTAAAATCACTATTTAATAAATATTGATGTATACTTAAGTTTTTAACTTTAAATAACAAGAGATAATAATATGAATGTATCCGACATACTTTTAAAACTTATACCATTTACGCATAAAGAAAATGGAGTAGTTAATTTCACACTACAACTAGAATTTGGAGATTGGATAGTAACCACTATTGAAATGGCATTAATAGTTCTATTCTTATTTAGTGTGATAAAACTATACTTTTCATTTAAAAAAGATAAAAAAAGTATAGAACTTTTAGCACAAGAAACAAGCATGCTAAAAGAGAAAGGCTTTAATTATTATAATGATTTTTTAAAAAATGTAAAAAATGACAAAAAGATTACTCATTTATGGGGTGAATTTGATGAGAGTTTAATAAAAAAAGGAGATAAGCTTGAAAATTCGTTAGATGCTGATTATTTTTTTAATTCAAGCACTCTAGCGTCACATGTTGGCTCAAAATTTTATAGTGCTATCCCGGGAATTTTATTGGGTATAGGCTTGTTGGGAACATTTTTTGCCTTATATGTTGCATTAATTGAGTTAAATCTCGATGGTAATGGACAACAGTTGCAAGCATCTATTCGAAACTTTATTGGAATGGTTGGAATAAAGTTTACAGCTTCTGTATGGGGTATGTTTCTTTCAGTCCTTTTCACTTTCTTTGAAAAAACACTTGAAGGCAAATTAACATCAAAAATAAAGCATCTTCAAGATAATATTGATGAAATTTTTAAACGTCAAACAGCTGAACAAAATCTTTTTAAAATTGCAAATGAATCTGAACAGCAAACGCGAGCAATGAACTCGTTGGCTGAAACATTAACACAGAGAATCAGCGAACAGTTTAATCCATTTTTGACACAGATGAACAGTCATCTTGAACAAATGCCTCATCTAATATCTAGCGCTATTGGAGAAACATTGAGTGGACCGCTTGCTGCACTGCAAACAAATGCGCAAAATGCAGCAGACTCACAATCCGATAGTTTAGAATCTATCGTAAACACATTTATTAAAAAGCTTGATGAAACTGCAGGCGATCAAGTACAGGGAGTCCAAAATCTAATGGCTCAAACAACACAGCAATTAACTGAGTTATTAGGTAGTATTAGAGAAATATCAGGTCATCAGGCGACATTGCAAAATGAACGCGAAGCAAAAATGCAAGAATTATTTACTCGTACAATGACATCATTTGAAGAACAAATGAACAAAATTCAAGATGTTTTTGGTTCGGTTAGCAAAGAAGGTGCTGCAAACATGAAAGATATGTTTAGTCAGCAACAAGTTTCATTGGAACAAGAAAGAATAAGTATGTCTACACGAATGCAAGAAATGAAAGAAACGCTGACTGAACTTTCCACACAAACAACAGGTACTCTATCAACCATGTTTGACAGGCAGCAACATACACTTAGTGTAGAGAGAGAAGCATTAACCGCACAAAGTGAAAATTTAACTTCGGAAATGCAAGCGACACTTTCAAAAATGGCTAATCAAAATCTTGATAGAGATGAAAAGCTACAAAATATGATAGGCATGATTCAAAATAAGCATATAGAATTATTTGATAAAAATCAAACATTTGCAAAACAGATGGAACAAACGATATCTATTATTATGGGGAATATCGTTACTAAAGTTA
>ERZ890510.822-NODE-822-length-22697-cov-4.626181_pt1 | contig 22697 bp, 20 predicted proteins | sample MGYA00521265_ERZ890510 | MGnify/ENA primary metagenome ERZ890510 (study PRJEB32303, sample SAMEA104408624) | aquatic metagenome | biome: Brackish water; feature: Chemocline; material: water | place: Baltic Sea | collected 2014-10-26T21:54:00 | depth 110 m ...
TTCAAACGGAAAACATTCCTCATATGTATTAGGTTCTATTATTTTTAGTTTTTCACTTATCGTCATAGTCATAATCATATTATGCTTATCTGTTACAAAACACTCCATAATTACCCTTTTTTATATATTTTATTGCTTAAGACCGCAGGTTGTTGGCGTCTAATCAGCAGAGGAATTTAGCGGCGATTTAGCAATTATATTGTTCAACTTTATTTTGCCCATTTTCCTTGGCAATATCAAGAGCCTCCTCAGCATATTTGACCATATTATCAAGATTTTCACCAAAATTATGTGAAAAATCAAGATTGGCGAAGCCTGCGCTCATAGTCACTTTAATCTTTTTGCCGCCTTCTTGTATCTTAAGGTTTTCAACGGTTTTGCGAAAATCATTTAATATTTCAAAGGCATGCTTTACATTGACATCAATACCAATGAAGGCAAATTTTTCACCAACCATACGGGCTATAAGATCAGAAGAACGACATTTTTTTGCAAGAGCAGTGGCAATAGTTTTTAAAACGTTATCCGCTATTTTATGACCCCATGCATCATTGATATCTTTAAAATTATCAATTTCCATTACAGCAACGATCGTTGACATAGCCTGATGGACAGCGTTTTCCTGTAGGGTTTCGCCCATGGTAAAGAAAGTTCTCTTGTTGGGTAGTCCCGTTAGAAAATCATTAGCAGCCAGCGAGTGAAGCTGGTTGATTTGTTCTACAAGGTTTATATTTTGATGAATGCGGCAGAAAAACTCTTCTCTGTGAAAATTTTTATTGATGAAATCATTGCCGCCGGATTTTAAAAAGCGCGATGATAAATTATCATTCCCGTCCGAAGAGAGACCAATGATTGCAATATTCCAATCAGGATAAGTTTTGCGAATTTCTTTAGTAAGCTCTACGCCGTCCATTTTAGGCATGATAAAATCCGTTAACACCAGACTTAAATCAGGATTTTCTTTTAAAACATCCAATGCTTCAGGGCCGCTTGTCGCTGTTAATACATCAAAATTATAGCGCTTTAACAAATTAGATATAAAGCGTTGAGCCGTTTTAGAATCGTCTACATAAAGAATCTTTGTTGTGGCATTCTTTAGATATCTTTTGATCATTTTAACAAGGGAACTGATGCTTGATGTGTTGTTTTTTAACACATAATCGACAACGGCTTTTGAAAAAACTTGTTTATGTAATTTATCTTCCATCATTGAGGAAAAAACGAAAATAGGAACTTTATGCTTCATAACAAGATCAACAATCTCGCCATTTGGTGCATCGGGTAAATTCATATCCAAGAGGGCTATTTCAAAATAATATTTACCAGAATCTAGGATTTTTTTAGCCTCTTTCATTGAAGCCGCCGTCATGACAGTGATATTGTCCAATGACTTTTCAATACTTTTTTTGATGGTGGCGGAGAAGAATTTTGTATCTTCTACGGAAAGGATGTATTTCATTTGCTCATCGGTCATAATTTTCATCTCTAGGTTTTCTGTTTATGAAATTATCCCCTGAAAACTTTTCTAAGTCGTTAATTTTTTAGAATTTTAAATTTATTTTGCAAATAACATAATGTGCCTTATCGTTGACTCAAGCGGAGTAAATGTTAGTGCTTAATCTTTAGAAAATAAAAATATGGGAAAATATTATGAGTTTATCAAATATTGATATTGGTATATTCATCACTTATGTGGTTGGCCTCATTATAGTTGCTAGTTATGTCTCAAGGGAAAAAGTAGGTCACGAAAAGAATACCAAAGATTATTTTCTGGCAGGCAATAGCCTAACATGGTGGGCGATCGGCGCGTCATTGATTGCGGCTAATATTTCAGCGGAACAAATTATTGGCATGTCTGGGTCTGGCTATGCGATTGGGTTGGGTATTGCATCATATGAATGGTTGGCGGCAATTACTTTGATGATCGTCGGAAAATATTTCCTGCCTATATTTCTAAAACACGGTATTTATACCATGCCGCAATATCTTGAAAAAAGGTATGATCATAATGTTCGCCTAGTGATGGCCGTATTTTGGATCGGTGTTTATATCTTTGTCAATTTAACCTCCGTATTATGGCTGGGAGCGCTGGCTATTAATACGGTTGCCGATGTTGATATTGTTTATGGTATGGTGTTTCTAGGAAGCTTTGCCATGGCATATTCACTCTACGGTGGCCTAAAGGCGGTGGCCTTTACAGATATCATTCAGGTGGTTCTATTAATCATTGGTGGGTTTTATCTATGTTATATAACATTGAATATGATTAGTGACGGTAATGGTGTCATAGACGGCTTTATCGCCCTCAGCAAAGCCGCACCAGAAAAATTTGATATGATCTTATCGGCGGATAATCCCTATTATAAACATCTACCAGGCATATCGGCGTTGATAGGGGCTGTTTGGGGGCTTCATTTTGCTTACTGGGGATTTAACCAATATATCATTCAACGGGCGTTGGCGGCAAAATCAATTGAGGAAGCGCAAAAGGGTATTGCTTTTGCGGCCATCTTAAAACTAATTACACCAATCATTGTTGTGCTGCCCGGGATTGCAGCTGTAGTTCTGTTTCCAGACTTGAACGCCCCTGATCAAGCCTATCCTCAATTGATGAAATTAATGCCAGTGGGGATGATGGGACTTGTTTTTGCAGCTCTGGTGGCGGCGATTGTGTCTTCGCTAGGGTCGATGACCAATAGTATTTCTACCATTTTCACTATGGATATTTATAGCTATTATAAACCCAACAAAACTCAGCACCATTATGTCAAGGTCGGGCGAACCGTTAGTTTTGCATCGCTGATTATCGCTATGATTTGTGCAAAACCTCTGCTTGGTAATTTTGATCAGGCTTTTCAGTTTATCCAAGAATTCACGGGCTTTTTTACCCCGGGTATCGTTATCATCTTTATTCTTGGTATGTTTTGGAGCAGAACGACATCTGCGGGTGCCCTTGCGGCGGCTATTGGATCATTTTTATCATCAATATTGCTTAAATTTTTATGGCCCACATTGCCGTTTCTTGACAGAATGAATTATATTTTTGTGATTTGTTTATTTTTGGCCGTAGCAACCTCATTATTGGTCAATGAAAAAAGCGAGCATATTTCGTCAATGGAAAGAGCCGACTTTAAGACATCGCCTAGTTATAATCTGGTTGCTGTGGCTGTTTTTATTGTTATTAGCGCAATATATGTGACATGGTGGTAGTCAATAAAATAAAAGTTCGGGTAGAAAAATATAAATGTTAGATCTTATTATTTTTGGTGGCGCAGGGGACCTTGCTCTGCGAAAATTATTACCGTCATTATATTATTTATATAAAGATGATAAATTGCCAAAATCCTGTCGCATTACCTGCATTTCAAGGGCCATGATCAGTGATGATGATTTCTTAAAGCTGGTGGAAAATAAATTAGCCTATTTTCTTAAAGATGACTTTAATGATACGGATTGGCAAGCCTTTAAAGGACTTTTGAAATATCAGAATATTGATTTATCTGGCGCCGATGACTGGCATAAATTGGTTAATCAATTGTCGATTGATCCTCAGGATAAAAATAGAGATATAATTTATTATCTATCCGTCCCACCGACCTTATTTGCCCCGATCTGTGAACAAATCAAGGCCCATCAATTAAATCCTGAATACGCCCGCCTTGTGGTGGAAAAGCCGCTGGGTGAAGATTATCAATCGGCGATTTTAATCAATGATGTTGTGGCGGAAAGTTTTAGTGAAAAGCAAATATACCGCATTGATCATTATTTGGGAAAACCGGCGGTGCAAAATATTCCAAAGCTTCGATTTGATGATGGAAAAATGGAAGAAATTTGGAATAAGGATCATATAAAAAGCGTTGAGATTACCATATCGGAAACAGTAGGGGTAGAGGACCGGGCAGAATTTCTTGATCGGGCGGGTATATTGCGTGATATGGTTCAAAATCACATTATGCAATTGCTTTGTTATGTTGCAATGGAAAAACCAAAGTCATTTGGCGCTGATCATATTCGCGATGCAAAATTGAATCTGATTAATGCGCTTTGTCCCATAGACGAAAGCAATATTGTTACCAATTCTATTAGAGGGCAATATGAGCAAGGATATAGCGATGGAAAAGTGGTGCCAAGTTATCAGCAGGACATTATGCTTTCAAAAAATAAAGTAGCGGGAGACGGTGAGACTTATGTCGCCTTAAAGGTTAATATCAATAATAAACGTTGGCAAGATGTTGACTTTTATCTAACAACGGGAAAACGATTGTCAGCGCGGTTTGGCCATATTATTATTAATTTTAAAGATCGGGAGCCGTTGAAAATTAAAATTAAATATCCGTTAGTTTCACCAAATCAATTAAGAATTGCCAAAGCCTATGAAGTGTTGATTTTAGATATCATCAAAGGTCAACAAACTTATTTTGTGCGCGGTGATGAAATTATGGCATCATGGAAATGGATAGATAAAATCCGCAGCGTGTGGGAAAAAACAGCTATGCCCATGAGCTACTATAAAGCGGGATCAAAGGGTCCTAGATTAGATTAAAGAAAATGATGACTAATATTACAGAAAATAAATTTGAAAGTCGTAATTCATTATTAAAAGCTCTTGGCTGCGACATTATGCAAATTCTATCTAATGCGCTTATGGAACGTGATTATGCATCAATGCTTTTATCGGCGGGTACTACGCCAGGCCCGCTTTATGAGGCACTGTCAAAAGAGGATATTGATTGGTCAAAAGTATGGCTTGCGCCGACCGATGAAAGGTGGGTCGAGCTGGATCATAAAGACAGTAATGAAAAATTTATAACAAATACATTATTGAAAAATAAAGCTAAAAATGCCCATTATATGAGTTTAAAATCATCAGCCGAAACGCCGCAATTAGGGCAAAAACAATGCAGACAAAATATTGAGAATTTGCCAAAGCCTTATGACATAGTGTTGCTGGGAATGGGCGAAGATGGGCATGTGGCATCGCTTTTTCCGCAATTACCAGATACAATGGACGCGCTTGCGCCGAATAATGATCAATTATGCCATGCCATTGACCGTCCCAATGGGCAAACGGCACGAATGACGATGACATTAAATAATTTATTGACCTCAAAAAGAGTGTATTTATTTTTTTATGGTGCTAAAAAATTAGCGATATATGAAGCGGCTAAAAAACAAAGACAAGATCAATTACCCGTAAGTTATATATTGCATCAAAACAATGTTCCTATTAGCCTTTATTGGACGGAGTGATTGAATGGTTAAACAATTTATAAGAACAGAGGATTAATAAGCATGGACGCTGCGTTTCTAGTAGCAGATATAGGGGGTACTAATGCTCGTTTTGCTATCGCCTATATTGAAAGAAATAATCATATTCGCCTGGAGCATATTATGGTTTTTCCAACAGAAAATTGGGTCTATATGGAAGATGCGATTGCCGACTATTTTTCTAAGGTGAAAATTCACCCAGAGCGCGGCACTATTGCATTTGCGGGACCTGTTAATGATGATGAAGTGATCATGACCAATGGCACGTGGAGCTTTAATCAGTCGGATATTGCCCAAATTCTAAAAATGAAAGAGATCAGGGTGATCAATGATTTTGCCGCTCATGCCTGTTGTTTGCCACTTATTAATGAAAATAAACTTTATAAAATTGGCGACGGTGAGAGTGTGGCACGGCGTAATAAAATTGTTGTTGGTCCGGGCACAGGTATTGGTGTTGGCGCGCTGGTTGCAGTCGGTGATAAATGGAAAAATGTGGCCACTGAAGGCGGGCATGTTGGTTTTTCTCCCAGCGGTGATTTAGAAAAAGAAATTTATAATATTGTCAGCAAAGAGGTAACGCGCCTTAGCGCGGAAAATATATTATCAGGCCCCGCTATCAGTATTATTTATAGCGCGTTGGCAGAAATTAATGGTCAACCGCCATTGGAATTAAGCTCCAAAGAAATTTCCCAACAAGCCTTGGAACAAAATGATCAAGCCAGCATTCAAACCATCGAGGTTTATTGTGGAATGATCGGTAGCTTTGCCAGTGATATGGCGGGAGTTTTTAATGCTACAGGCGGAGTTTATCTAACAGGTGGAGTATTGCCCAAGAATAAACAATTACTGTTAAGTAGCAAATTTAGGGAAAAATTCGAAGGAAACGAAGATTTGCCCTTTGTTAAAAATATCCCTACATATCTTATTGAAGAAGAATTCCCAGCATTGCTTGGGGCAGCAGGATATTATTCTGGTATGTTTTTATAATTAAAGGTTTAAAAGAATGTCACATAAAAACCATCAATTCGCCGATCTATTAAAAAATACTAATGTCATTCCTGTGATCGTGATTAACAGCCTTGATGAGGCGTTGCCAACTGCAAAAAGAATGATGGATATGGGTTATAATAGTCTGGAAATTACCCTGCGAACCAAGTGCGCCATACTCGCCATTAAAGAAATAACGGATCAAATGCCCGAGCTTAATGTGGGGGCAGGTACGGTACTCAATCAACAACAGTATGAAGAAGCGGTCATGGCGGGCGCGAAATTTATTGTAAGCCCGGGTCATACAAAACAATTGCTAAACGTTGCAGATCAAAGTGATGTGCCATACCTGCCGGGGGTCATGAGCCCATCAGAAATAATGAATTTGGCTGAAATTGGCTATCAATATTTAAAATTCTTCCCCGCAGAGGCGGCAGGGGGAATAAAGATGCTAAAATCAATTTTAGGACCCTTTCCCCATATTAAATTTTGCCCAACAGGTGGCATTACAGAGAAATTATCTCAAGAATATCTCGCTCTTACCAATGTGATTTGCGTTGGCGGAACATGGATGGTCAATTAATCATTGATCAAGGTCTAACAGCATAATATTTCGAAAATCAAAAGCATGGCTTTCGGATTGTAAGGCGATATAACCGTCAGATAGAGGGCTTAGGTCTGGCAGATCATTGACGGGCGTTTCTTCGTCGTGGGCATCAATTTGCGGATTGGTATATTCCATAACCAAAACGCCGTTGATTTTATGACGGATTAATTTATTGCCCCTAACTTCCACTTCCACACTGACCCATTGTTCGCCCCGATTGGTGACGGAATTTGAATTGATACAATGCTTTTTTATGAGGTTACCATCCATAACGATGTGGGTACCGGGAGTACAGACATTACCGTTTGGCGTTTCTTCATTTTGAGCGCCATTAAGAAGCTGAACTTCAATGGAACGGGGGAAGAACTGATTAAGGCCCATACTTTGCGGCGATTGACTATGGATCATAATGCCGTTATTGCGAATACCCCATGATGGCCCGCCCGGCGTTTGTTCGCCCCTCATACGGTAATCAAGTTTTAAAATATAATTTGAAAATTTTTGGTTATAAAAAATATGACCAAAATCATTATTAAATGTTTGATACTGATCATAATTAACAGACAAAATGCCGTCTTTGGCACGAAACGTATTTTTATAATTAACACCCACTTTTTGACCGCTAATTTTTATGGTCCAGCCGTCTAAATTTTCACCGTTGAAAAGCGATATCCATTTTTGTTCTTGGGCATTGGCGTAATTAAATATACTGATCAAAAAATAGAGAAAAACCGATGGAATGATGAAGCGTTTATGGATCATTTTAAGCGACCTTTATGGATGGTTTAGATTTTATTTTAACATAGAGCATATTTAACTATAAGTCTTGCTTATCAAATATTAAGGCGTTACATTTTTTATAAATATAAACGCCTAAAATGCGGGGAGTGTCAATGTCGTTTAATCAAAATAAATCTAATCGAAGAATTAAAATGGGCATGGTTGGGGGCGGCCCTGGCTCCTTCATTGGCGAAATACACCGTATGGCGGCGCGGCTTGATAATCAAATAGAATTGGTTTGTGGTGCTTTTAGTAGCGACCATCAAAAATCAAAACAGACAGGTGAAGACTTATTTCTTGACCCTTCTAGGGTTTATGAGAACTATCAACATATGATGGAAATTGAGGCTCAATTACCCCCTGAACAACGGATGGATTTTGTGGCGATTGTAACGCCTAACCATCTGCATTATGGCCCCGCTGTGGCCGCGTTAAAGGGTGGGTTTCATGTGATGTCAGATAAGCCCGCCACCGTTAGTTTAGAGGAAGCGTTAAAGTTACGCGATGTGGTTAATGAAACGGGGTTATTATACGGCCTGAGCCATACTTATTTGGGGTATCCCATGGTCAAGCAGGCGCGGGCGATGGTAACGGCGGGTGATATAGGACAGGTTCGTAAAATTCTGGTGGAATATCCACAAGGTTGGCTCTCCCATTTTGAAGAAAATTCAGGAAAAAATAAACAATCCGAATGGCGTACAGACCCCGCGCGGTCTGGCATCAGCGGTTCTATCGGCGATATTGGTACCCACGGACATAGTTTGGCGGAATATATATCGGGTGATGTTATGACCGAGGTCTGTGCGGATTTAAATATTTTTGTTCAAGGGCGAAAACTTGATGATGATGGCTCAATAATTTTTAAAATGAATAATGGTGCTCGTGGCGCCTTGACCGCCAGTCAAATTTGCGCGGGCGAAGAAAATGGCCTTACCATTAAAATATACGGTGAAAGCGGCGGTTTAGAATGGCACCAGCAGCAACCCTCTACCTTAATATTCAAGCCCTTAGGCGCTCCTATGCAATTTTTATCGGCGGGCGTTGATAAAACATATCTTTCCGCCGAAGCTCATAGCGCATGTCGTTTACCTGCGGGACATCCAGAGGGGTATCTCGAAGCTTTTGCCAATTTATACACAGGATTTGCGGAAGCGATCCGCGCCCTTAATGAAAATTATAAAAGCCATGACCTCATTGGTATAGAAGAAGGTGTACGCGGTATGGCCTTTGTCGAGGCTGTGGTAAAAAACAGTCAGTCAGATCAAAAATGGACTAAAATTTGAAAATACTAACCACAATGAAACAAATTGAAGGACCCACATTATTGTTAGCATAGCTTGCTGGTGGTGATGGAAATCATGAGTAAAATAAGAAACTTTTAAGGATATGATTTATGAAAGATATTGATGATTTAAACAGACGGCAAATGCTTAAATATACCGCACTTATGACGGGCGGTGTCTTATCAGCGTCACTCATAGACGCTGTTCTATCGGGGGTTGGCGCTCAAGAGGTTGACAATAAAGTCCTTTCCATTCAGCAAATGGAATTAGTCTCAGAGATTGCTCAAATGATTATTCCAGACACACAAACATTAGGGGCTAAGGCAGCCAAGGTTGATCTCTATATCCATATGATGGTTGGCGACTGGTATACAGAAGATGAACGACAGAATTTTATAAATGGGTTGTCCCGCGTTAATTTGGTAACGCAAGAAATGTTTGGCAAAAATTTCATGGCAGCATCAATCGCTGAGAGGACAAAAATATTGGTAAATTTGGATGCTGAAAATAGCACCAATGATCAAAAAACATTCTTAGAAGAATTTAAAGGCCTGACTTTGGTCGGTTATTTCTCGTCTCAAATCGGCGCGGAACAACATTTAAGATACGAACAATATCCCGGCCCATATCAAGGGTGTGTTGCTTTTGAAGAAGTTGGACGTACTTGGGCGACATAATGAATTTAAGCATCAAAATGCATAATTAAAGGACATAAAATGAAAAGACGGAATTTTTTAAAAACATCAGCAGGGTTTGCAATGGCAGGCATGGCAGGCATCAATGGGCCATTAAATGCCTTTGCCGCACCCAATAGAATTACAAATTACGGGGTTCAGCTTTATACGGTGCGCAATTTAATGATCGAAGATATGCCCCGCACGTTAGCTCAAATAGCGCAGATCGGTTATAAAGAAGTTGAAGGCCTGATCAATATTGGCCCAAGCGCTAAACAGTTTAAATCGGCCTTGGATCAAAATGGTCTTAAATGCGTATCAAGACATCTTGATCCTATTCAGTTGGAAGTGGAAACATTTAAAACTTTCATTGAAGACGCGCATTTAATTGGTCAAGAATATCTGGTTATGGGCTGGATACCGCCCGAAGATAGAATCCATTTGGATCAATATAAATCCTTGATTGAAAAACTAAATGTTGCCAGCGTCATGTGTAAAGAAGCCGGCATTCAATTTGGGTATCATCATCATGATTTTGAATTTAAAGAATTAGAAGGAGTAATCCCTTTTGATCTTATTTTGGAACAAACGGATGCTCAGTTAATGAAGATTGAAATGGATTTTTATTGGATGGCATTTGCAAAACAAGACCCCTTTGATTTATTTGATCGTTACCCGGGGCGTTTCCCTATGTGCCATTTAAAAGATATGGATGATAAGGGCTGGTTTGCCGATGTGGGACGCGGCAATATTGATTTTGAAAGAAACTTAAGCCGGATTGAGCAGGCAGGTTTTAAGCATTTCTTTGTCGAGCATGATGAGCCAACCGACCCGCTAGAAACAATACGCTTCGGGCTGGAAACAGTTAAAAAAATGAAAATTGGATGATTTAAAAATACGGAATTATAATGACAAATAATCAAATAGACTTTGAAGTTATCGTCGTTGGGTCGGGAATCTCTGGCGGTTGGGCGGCAAAAGAATTGACGGAAAAAGGTGTTAAAACTCTGCTTCTTGAAAGAGGGCGTCATGTGGAGCATGGTGCTGATTATATTGGTGAAGATAAAGATCCTTGGGAATTGAAATTTCGCGATGATGTGGACCGTAAATTAGCCAACCAAAGACATCCCATACAAAAAAAATGTTATGCTTTTAAAGATAGCACAAAGCATTTTTTTGCAGATGATATTGATCATCCATATTCCCAAGAAGAGGGCAATGACTTTGACTGGATCAGAGGACATCACCTTGGTGGTCGTTCATTATTGTGGCACCGTCAGAGTTATCGGCTTAGTGAAATGGATTTTAATTCTAATAAACGTGACGGCCATGGTGTTGATTGGCCGGTACGGTATGACGATCTTAAAGGCTGGTATGATCATGTGGAGGAATTTGTTGGTGTCAGCGGCACCAATGAGGGGTTAGCACAATTGCCGGACGGTAAATTCCTACCGCCGATTGGCTTTAATTGCGCAGAAGAAGAATTTAAGAAAAGATTAGAAAGTAAATATGATGATCGGGTGATGATCCCGGGGCGTTGTGCCCATTTAACAGACCCGCAACCGATCCATACCCAGTTCGGACGTGGCACTTGCCAATCGCGTAATCAATGTCAGCGAGGCTGTTCGCTCGGAGCCTATTTTTCTAGTCAGGCCGCCACACTTCCTGCGGCCAATAGAACTGGCAATTTAACCACCATCACTGACGCTATTGTTCATAGTATTATTTATGATCCAAAAACAAAAAAGGCAACAGGGGTTCGTGTCATTGATCAAAATACCAATCAAAAACGTGAATATTTTGCCCGGGTTATTTTCCTGTGTGCATCAACGCTGGGCTCAACGCAGATCATGTTAAATTCAACCAGTGAACATTTCAAAAATGGTTTTGCCAATAGTAGCGATGCGCTTGGACGTTATTTGATGGATCATTTATGTCAAACTGGGGCGACCGGTGAAATGCCCGGATTGCTTGATAAATATTATGTGGGGCGCAAACCAAACGGAATATATATCCCACGCTTTAAAAATTTAATTGAAGATACAGAAGACTATGTGCGTGGTTATGGCTACCAAGGGAACGCCAAGAGGGAAAGTTGGAAACAAAGAATTGGCGAAAAAGGATTCGGCGCCGATTATAAAGAAAGCTTTCAAACACCGGGGCCGTGGGTCTTTGATTTTGAAGGATTTGGTGAAATGTTACCGCGAGCCGATAATCGGGTTAGCCTTCATAAAACTAAAAAAGACCAATGGGGCATGGCGCAAATCCATATTGATTGTTCGTACGGGGACAATGATTGGAAAATGCGTAAAGCCATGATGAATAGCGCCGTCAATATGATGAAAACTGCGGGACTTATTAATGTTAAGGGCTACAGCAATGATGTAAATCCCGGCATCGGTATCCATGAAATGGGTACAGCGCGTATGGGCCGCGATCCTAAAACAAGCGTGCTTAATAAACATAATCAATGCCATGATGTGGATAATGTATTTGTCACGGACGGCTCGGCCATGGCCTCTTCTGGTTGTCAAAATCCCTCATTGACCTATATGGCTTTAACGGCGCGGGCGGTGGATTATGTGGTTGGTCAAATGAAAGCAAATATACTTTAAAGTAAGGATAATTTTATGAATAATTTGAACAGAAGACGTTTTGTTAAATCTGCCGCTGGCCTTGGCTTGGCGACTATGACGGGGTTTGCGGGGGCGTTTAACGCCTTTGGCGCCGCTAAAAATATAAATGCACTGGGTAAAATTAATAACATCGGCCTTCAGCTTTATACGGTTCGTGGTATGATGAGAAAAAACCTTGAGCAAACCATTCAACAAGTGGCTGAGGTTGGATATCAGGAAGTTGAATTTGCGGGCTATTATAAAAGGTCGGCCTCAGACATAAAAAATATCCTTGATCAAAGCGGTCTTAAATCACCCTCCGCCCATATTGATTTGAATTTGATGCAGGGCGATGTGTTAAAAAAGACCCTCGAATATTCCAATATTGTTGGTCATAAATATATCATTATACCTTATTTACAGGAACAAGAACGCCAGACCTTAGATCAATATAAAGCCCTGGCGGCACTATTCAACGAGATAGGCGAACATTGTAAAGCGGCAGATATTCAACTTGCTTATCATAATCACAACTTTGAATTTCAGATGATAGACGGGGTTATACCCTATGATATTTTACTCAATGAGACTGACGGTGATTTGGTCAAAATGCAGATGGATTTATTTTGGATTATCAATGGTGGCGGCGAGCCTCTTGATTATTTTAAACGGTTCCCCGGACGCTTCCCACTTTGCCACGTTAAAGATATGAAAAAAGGCGGCACAATGGTTGCGGTGGGGGACGGGGATATTGATTTTGCCGCACTCTTTTCATTCAGTGAACAAGCAGGCTTAGAGCATTATATAGTTGAACATGATAAGCCCGATGATCCTCTCGAAAGTATAAAGAAAAGCTTTGATACATTAAAAAATATGACTGTGGTCTAAGCCATAAAAGAAAGAAATAATAATGACGGATCAAGTGGTTAAAGTAAGTAGATTAGACGCTAATGATAAAATTGCGATTGTTAGTATAAACAGACCAGAACATTATAATTCTCTGACAGCCCAAGTGCTGAACGGCTTAAAGGACGCTGCTGAAGAATTAACAGAGATGAGTGATGTTCGCGCCGTTATTTTAACGGGAGAAGGTAATTATTTTTCAAGCGGCGCGGATTTTTCACTTTTAATGGCGCTACAAAATGCAGAAGACATTAATGAAGCGAGAATTATGGCGGCAAAAGGGGCGCAAGTTTGTGATGCTTGGGAAGCGATGCCCCAACCGACAATCGTTGCCATCGAGGGCGGCGTCGTCGTCGGCGGGCTTGCCATTGCTATGGCGTGTGATTGGCGTGTGATGTCGGAAGATTCTTATGCCTATGTTCCCGAAGTAAAGGTTGGCCTAAATTACGGCATGGGTTCCTTGCCGCGCTTAACGAGACTGGTTGGCCCTGCTAAAGCAAAATTGATGTCTATATTTTGTTATCAACATAAGGCGGATCAATGTTTGGAGTGGGGGCTAGCGGATTATGTGACCAAAAATGGTAAGGCCATAGACAAGGCGATAGAATTAGCAACTGAAATAGCGGCTTTTCCGCGCCTTCCAGTGCAGCTTATTAAGCGCGGCGTTAATGTGGCGGCAAATGCTTTAAATCCTGCGACGGGTTATGCGGATACGGAAGATTTAATTCTTTGTTCCAAGGACGCCGAGGCAAGCCAGTACCGCGCCAATACCATTAATCAAATTAAAAAGAAATAGGAACCATCAATGAATGATTACGAAGAAACATTGCTTCTTGGTGATTTTCTAGATCAAAGGGTTGCGGATCATCCGGACCGCGTTGTTTTTCAATCGCGCGGTATTGAGCATACATACAGTCAATTCTCACGCGAAGTTGATAAATGTGCCAAAGCTATGCTGGCCATGGGCTTAACAAAAGGCTCGCGGGTTGCGGTTTTATCGGCGCAGCGCACAGAGGTTTTCATTACATTTTTTGCAGCCGCACGTTTGGGTATTTTATGGCTTGGTGTTAATCCGAAATATCAATTACGTGAAATGCGCCATGTGATGGAAGATGCTAAAGTATCAGTTTTTTTTGGTATTGAAAATTTAGATGGTCGCAATTATGGCACTGAACTCAATACTATTCGCGAAGAATTTTCCAATATCGAACTTTTTGTCGGTTTTGATGAGGCCAATGATTATGATGTTGATTTTAAGAGCTGGATTAATCACGAAACAGATAATGAAATAGATTATCAAGAGGCCAAGACAAAAATTGATAATAATATAGATACCATGCTGATTTATACATCAGGATCAAGTGGCACACCCAAGGGAGTGTTATTACCGCAAAGGGCCATATTAAAACGCGCCATGATCCAATGGGATTATTTTTATATGGATCAATATCCGCGTATTATGTGCCCATTGCCGATTACTCATGTGGGAGGGATCATTGTTTTACCGCTCTTTACCATGGTGGGGGCCGGCACCTCTATATTGATGGAAAGCTTTGACCTTGATCAATATGTAGAGGCTATTGCAACGGGAAAAGTCAACGCATTGATGGCGGTTCCGGCGATGCATATGTTAATGTTGCGCCATCCAAAATTCTCACTTTCTATGCTCGATAATATTCAATATCTTTTATGGTCAGGGGCAAAAATGCCTGATGAGGCAGTTAAGATATTTTACGAGGCGGGTTGCGCTATTGGCTCCTCATACGGCATTACGGAAACCAGTGCCTCTGTAACTTTTGTTGTCCAAGAAGAGGATAATTTAGAAGTGATGACCAATAGCATTGGTAAAGCAGGACCAGTGGGCGAAGTGCGGATCGCCAACGAAGATGTGGTTTGCAAGCCGGGAGAAAGCGGTGAAATTCAAATAAGGCCCGAATATTCAATGTCGGGCTACCTTAATAACGAAAAAGCGACAAAAGCCGCCTTTAGTGCCGATGGCTGGTACCGTTCAGGTGATATTGGCATTATGCGTGAGGACGGCAATATTGAATTTACCAGCCGCATGAGCGAGATGTTTGTATCTGGTGGTTATAATGTTTATCCCCTTGAAATTGAACAAACCCTAGAGGCTCATGATGACATCGCCCTTTGCGCGGTTATTGAGGTCGATGATGAAATTTATGGTCAAGTCGGCTGGGCTTATATTATGCCAAAACCGGGATCAAACATAATGCATGAAGAAATAAAAAAATGGGCTTACGGCCAAATGGCTAATTATAAAGTGCCAAGAAAATATTTCATTGAAAGCCAATTGCCGCTGCTGCCGATTGGTAAAATAGATAAAGTATCATTACGGAAACGAGCATTAAAAGAAAATGAGCTACAAACTTGACATTGGCAATAGCTTAAAAGAAATCATCAATGATGTAAAAAGATTGCAAAATCAAGGCGATCTCGAAGCGATATTAGTGTTTTTACAAAATGCCATTAAACAACCTGAAAATATTATCAATGCCCTGCCAGAGTTTGACTGTGAAGAAGTGCTTTTATATGTGGATCAGGGGCTGACGGTTTATTATATTGCTACTCCTCCGGGGATATTATATCCGCCCCACGAACACGGCATGGTCGCCATATCCGCCCTTTATAAGGGCACAGAAACCCATGTATTTTATGACCGTGACGGCGAAGATATTATAGAACGCACCCGCGTTACGGTACGCTCCCCTGCCATAGTCGATATGGAAATTGATGCAATCCATGCCATTTGCACCCACGATGATGTCCCCAATCAAGGGATCCATTTTTATTTAGGCGATCTGGAAAGCAAAAGCAGGTATCTTTGGGATATTACGGGGGATAACCCACGTCAATATATTCACAGCGATTATTTGAAGGCGGCTAGACCCCTTTAACTTAGCCGTTTTTAGCTATCTCCTAAATAATTAGTAATTAAGGCTTGACTCTTGGAATAAACTCCTAAATAATTAGTAGTACATTCAATTTAAGGGTAATATTTTTATGGCAAGACCGACTTCAACAATTTTAACCGACGCTGAAAACCGTATCATGGAAGTCCTATGGAAAATGGGGGAGGCGAGCGTTCAAAATGTTGTCGACACCATTTCGATAGAGAAAAAGCAAGCCTATACTACAATTCAGACTTTTTTGGGAATTATGAAAGACAAAGGCTTTGTTGAACAGAGAAAAGAAGGCCGCGCCTTTATATATCGACCGTTATTAAGTAGGAGCGAGGCACGTAGCCAAGCCTTGAAACATTTAATTGGCAGTGCTTTTGGCGGTTCATCCTCGGCACTAGCACAACATTTATTAAAAGACAGCGACATTGACGAAGGCGAATTGGCAGCTTTAGAGCAGGCCATTGATGCATCAATGAATGATAAAGGACAAAAATAATGATTGAAAATAGCTTAAGCATGCTCGCAGGGCACAATATCTGGCAAAGTGTTGCCATCTTCCTGATCGTTGGGGTTATCTTTAAAACCATTAAAGCCAACAGTGCTGAAGAACGCTCATGGAGCTGGACAGCAACATTATTCGGCCTTGCATTATTGCCTCTTGCGACATTTATGCCTGGTGAAGGTATAGCGACAACCTTTTTTAAAGCTCAAAATGAAGTGACAAAAATAGAGGCCTTAACAAGCCAGACTGCGGTTAATTATCAACCGTTTAATGCCATCCTCCAAGATCCACCCACTATAATACAAGCACCACAGACAAATATTATGCCTTGGTTATTGTTATTATGGGGGGCGGGGACGGCTTTTAGTCTGATACTATTATCGCGCGCTTCTTATAACGCCTATCGTCTTCGCATAAATGCGACCCCTTATCAGAATGTCCCCGCAAATTGGCCAAAAAATCTAGATATTTCTATCAGTGATGAGATTAAAACGCCAATGGTGATCGGAATTATTAAGCCACTGGTGTTAATTCCAACTAAATTTGTCAATGAAATGGAACCAAATCTCTTAAATCCGCTATTATTTCATGAGCTCGCCCATATAAAACGCCATGACAATATTTTGTATTTTATGGAACGCCTGATTTTAACTTTTTATTGGTGGAATCCGTTGATGCATGTGATTGCAAAACGGATATCAGAAGAGCGTGAGCATGCTTGTGATGATCGGGCCGCCTTAAGCTGTGGTGATCAGGTTGTTTATGCAAAATCTTTACTAATGGGAGCAAAAAATATTATCGGCAGGGAACAGGCAGTGCTGGGCCTTGCGGCTTATAGAATTAAAAGTCCACTCGGCAAACGGATCATGCGTTTAACGGACGCCTCAGCCTTTGCTGCGCTTAATTTGAAAAGCCTAGTCCGAAATATAACTATTCTACTGATAGCCATTATTAGCCTTGGCCTTGTGACGCCGCGATTTGTAGTCGAGGGGGCAAATGCCTTAGCACAGGAAGTAGAAGAAATTGATAAGTTTGAAATTTCTAAAGAAGCTTTGACGGATATTGATAGTGAACAAATTGAAGCGGACGTAAAAGAAGCCTTTAAGGATATTCAAAGTGAAGAGGAAATTGCCCAAATCACAAAATATGTGGAAAAATCCTTTGAAGAAGCCGAAGTTGAGATCAATGTGGAGCAAATTAAAGAAGATGTAAGAGAAGCCCTTAAAGATTTTCCGAGCGATGAAGAAGTTGCGCAAATTAAAATGGATATAGAAATAGCATTAAAAGATTTGCCGTCAATGATTGATGACATAGAAATTATAGCAACCGTCGATGATGCAATAAAAACTGCACTCTCAGAAGTAGACATTGAGAAGATCCAAACAGAGGTTAAAGAGGCCTTAGCGAATATAGAGATTGATAAAGAGAAGATTAAGATAGAGATAGAACAAGCTTTGAAAGATATGCCTACCAAAGAAGAAATGACAAAAATTAAAATAGAGGTAAAAGAAAATTTGGCAAAATTAAAAGCTGATCGAAAAGAATTGAAACAAAAACAAAAAAACAAAGAAATGCAGTAATCTGGATAAGATTATAGATTATTGTTAAAGTCACTAGACGTAAGACCCAAGAATCGTATAAAACTAGGTGTAATTTTTATTCTTTGGGAGAAGGTCTATGAACGGGCAGCTTGTTACGGTTTTTGGTGGTTCAGGGTTTATTGGCAGAATATTGGTACAACACCTTGCACACGCGGGATACCGCATTCGAGTAGCGACACGCCGTCCTAACAATGCGCTTTATGTTAAGCCCCTAGGCGATCTTGGCCAAATTCAGATTGTTCAAGCAAATCTCAAAAATGAAGCATCCATTAAAGCGGCAATCTATGGGGCTGATATCGTGATCAATCTTGTGGGTATATTATATGAAAGCGGCACACAAACTTTTGATAAAATTCATGTGCAAGGTGCCGCATTAATTGCCAAGGCGGCGACAAAAGCCGGCGTTACTAAGCTCATTCATCTTTCTGCGCTAGGTGCAGACGAGCAATCCGCGTCAAATTATGCAAAATCAAAAGCCCAAGGCGAGGCGGCTGTTATCGAAAATTTTGCCAAGGCAACGATTATTCGCCCCAGTGTTGTTTTTGGCCCTGATGACAAGTTTTTTAATAAATTTGCCGCCATAGCCAAAATGTTCCGCATGTTGTCGGTCATTTGCGGCGATAGTAAATTTCAGCCAATTTATGTGGGCGATGTGGCAAAGGCCATTGAAAGTATTTTAACCACTGATGATGCGGTGGGTAAAATTTATCAATTGGGTGGCCCCACGGTTTATAGCTTTAGAGAATTAATGCAAATGGTCAAAGACGTTACTCAACAAAATGTGCCGCTTATTAATGTTCCATTGCCGATTGCTAATTTTAAAGCTTTTTTCCTTGGAATGTTGCCAAATCCTATGGTGACGCTTGATCAAATACGGCTGATGCAAAATGACAATGTGGTCGCAGACGGGGAAAATAGTTTGAAAGATTTAGGGGTTAAACCAACCCCCGTAGAAGCGGTCTTGGCCAATTATTTAGTTCATTATCGCCCCAGTGGTCAATTTAAAGTGGCTTAATATCCGTTAGGATTTTTTGACTGCCAATTCCAAGCATCACGCACCATATCATTCAAGTTTTTTTCCGCTTGCCAATTAAGCTCAACCTTGGCCAAAGTTGCGTCCGCATAGCAAGCGGCAATGTCGCCATCGCGGCGCGGGGCAATGCGGTAAGGGATTTTAATGTTGTTAACTTGCTCAAAGGCGGCTACGGCTTCTAAGACACTGTAGCCCTCGCCTGTGCCAAGGTTATAAGTAACAAGGCCAGAATTATCATTAAGCTTATCAAGGGCGCTTAAATGACCACGGGCCAGATCCACCACATGGATATAATCGCGAACTCCGGTGCCGTCTTTTGTTTTATAATCATTACCAAATACACTAAGCTCTTTTAATTTTCCGGCGGCCACTTGGCTAATATAAGGCATTAAATTATTGGGGATGTCTTTTGGGTCTTCGCCGATTTGCCCGCTGGGGTGAGCGCCAACGGGATTAAAATAACGAAGTCGGGCGATATTCCAGCTATGATCAGATTTATAGAGATCAGCGAGCATTTGTTCGATCATTAATTTTGACATGCCGTAAGGATTTGTGGTGCCGCCTGTGGGGCAGCTTTCATCAATGGGTAAGCTTTTAGGATCGCCGTAAACAGTGGCGGAGGAGCTGAAAACTAAGTTTTTAACATTGGCTTCTTTCATGGCATTAAGAAGAATTGCACTACCACCCACATTATTATCATAATATTCAAGGGGTTGTTGGTTACTTTGACCAACAGATTTAAGCCCGGCAAAATGAATGACCGCCTTAAAGGGGTGCTCTGCAAAGAGTAACTCGAGAGCTTTGGCGTCGCGGATATCCGTTTCTATAAATTCTAAATCATTAACGCCGGAAATATTTTTAACGCGATTTAAGGATTCTACGCTCGAATTACTTAAATTATCAATGACAGTGACATGATGGCCTGCTTCTAATAATTGTAAGACTGTATGACTGCCGATATATCCCGCACCACCTGTGACCAAGATATTCATGTGTTTTCACTCATATTAATTTCCCGTGACTAATTATTATGGTTATAATAGCCATAATATATTAATTAAGTCCCATAATATATTAATTAAGTCATATGTGGTATTGAGAATATTGAGATGCCATTATTGAATAAAAAGGTCTAAGTCAAAATAATGTTTTATAACAAAATTTGTCAAATATTGGTGGCGAGCTGTATTTTATTGGGATGCTTTTTGGCTTCATCATTGGCGGCTCCTGTTCGTACAGATTTATCACAAATCGATTTGTTAAGTGAGCGATCTTCTATTGAGGCTGGTTCGTCCTTTTATATTGCTGTTGAATTGATCCCTGATCAGGGGTGGCATGCTTACTGGGAAAACCCCGGTGATGCGGGTTTGAAACTCGAGGTCAAGTGGCAAGCACCGGACGGCTTTAATATTGGGCCATTACAATTTCCAACCCCTGAGCTTATTCCCTATCAAGAGATCGTTTCATATGGTTATAACGCTAGCGTAACAGTCATAGCAAAAGTTGACGTTCCACAAGGTTTTACCGCCTCAGATGTGACCATTAATGGTGATGCTTTTTGGCTTACCTGTTCCGATACATTATGTGTCCCCCAAGAGGCCAAGGTGAGTATAAATCTTGCTGTGGGTGAAAATATTATAAATCAGCCCGTGGCACTTCTTATTGAGGGCGTTAAAAAAAATATGCCAGTATCGGTCAATTGGCCGAGCCAGTTTCATAGAACTGCAGACAATATTACCATCGTCAGTGACGTTTCAGAAAAATATCAAGTGATAGAAAGTGCCTATTTATTTCCTCGCAACGAAGGGGTGATCGAAAATACTTACATCCAAGAGTTATCTTTTGTCGATGGTCAAATCATTGGCCGTTTTAAAAATGCCTATGATTATCAGGATATTGATAATTTTGAATATGTATTGGTGATTAATTCAGAGGGTCAAAAGGATGCTTATCTTATAAAGGCGCAACAATCACTCGTTGCTATTGCTCCTGCACTTATTGAAGAAGAAATGGATATTGTGTCGCCTGTGTCAACTATTAGCTTAGTTAGCGCATTATTTTTTGCTTTTATAGGCGGCCTTATATTAAATTTAATGCCCTGTGTATTTCCCATATTGAGTTTAAAAGCGTTAAGCGTGGTTGAACTCTCTAAAAAATCGCCTAGTGAAGTACGCTTAAGCGGATTGCTTTATACGAGCGGCGTATTGCTTTGTTTTGGTCTTGTTGGTATCGGCGTGACCAGTTTATCGCTCGGGTGGGGCTTTCAAATGCAGATGCCGTTGGTTAATTTTATACTCGGTCTTTTGATGGTGGTAATCGCCCTTAATTTATTTGGTCTTTTTGAATTGGGGAGTTCTATTGTCAATCTCGGTCAAGGGCTCATCTCGGGCCAAGGCTATTCTTTAGTTAAAAGCCGCCGCGCTACATTTTTTACTGGATTTCTAGCGGTTATTGTTGCAACTCCCTGTACGGCACCATTCATGGCAGGTGCGCTCGGTTTTGCTCTTGCTGAGGGTGGTTTTGTTGGCTTATTGATCTTTTTAATGTTGGGGTTGGGGCTGGCGTTCCCTTATTTATTAATATGTTATATTCCGGGATTTCAACGAATTTTACCGCGTCCTGGTCTGTGGATGGAAAATATGCGTAAGGTCCTCGGCTTCCCCATGCTCGCCACAGCCATCTGGCTTTTTTGGATCCTTGGCAAACAATTGGGCATTGATGCTATGGCCATCAGTATCTTGGCAGGATTATTATTAAGTTTTGCTTTATGGGGATTATCGAAAAATAGTATTTCTTGGAAGGTAGTCTCTATTATTTCTGTGCTAGCGGTGGTTTATTGCGGCTTTTATCTTAGCTCTTTGAGTGGAAATGATAGGGTTTATAAAAATGATATGGAAACGGGTGCGACGGAGTTTTCTTCTGATAAGATGCAAGCGCTTCTTGATGAAAATCAGGCTGTTTTTGTTTATTTCACAGCCGAATGGTGTGTGACCTGTAAATTAAATGAAAAAATCGCCCTATCAACGCCTGAGGTTAATGATGCTTTTAAGGATCGTGATATTACGGTTATGGTTGGCGACTGGACAAATCAAAATCCTGATATTACCAAAACTTTACGCCGGTATGGTCGTATTGGTGTACCGCTTTATTTATATTTTAAAAAAGGTACAAAAATTGATAATCCCAAAATATTGCCGCAAATATTAACGCCGAATATTGTGATAGAAGCGCTTTAATTCAATAGTTAACATTTAAGGTTTTTATAATATTATAGGACGCTGATAGAAAGGCTCTTATTGTGGTGGAATGTTCGTAATTTTTTAAGATTTTTATTAATAATATGACAATATTTTTTTATTGTTGTCAATTTTCTTTGATCGTCCTTTTTTACCTATAATGCCTTCTATTGAGACGGTTTTCCCGTAAAGATGAAATAAACTAAATATATATAGTTTCTTAAAGATGTATAAAAATTGACCCTTTGATATACATCAATGACTTCTAATATAACTTTGTTACTGTG
>ERZ890510.823-NODE-823-length-22691-cov-6.502872_pt1 | contig 22691 bp, 14 predicted proteins | sample MGYA00521265_ERZ890510 | MGnify/ENA primary metagenome ERZ890510 (study PRJEB32303, sample SAMEA104408624) | aquatic metagenome | biome: Brackish water; feature: Chemocline; material: water | place: Baltic Sea | collected 2014-10-26T21:54:00 | depth 110 m ...
GCACGTTCTGGGGGTTGCTCGAAACCATCGCCGCCGTCGCCGACGCCATCGCAGGCCTGCAGGTCACCGCCGGCGACGCCGTACAAATGTTTGCCAAGCTCAAAGCCAGCATCGACGGCCCACTGAAAGGCATGGCGACAGCTTTCGGTGCCTCGTTGTTCGGCCTCTCCGGCTCACTGGTACTGGGCTTCCTCGAGTTGCAGGCAAGCCAGGCACAGGGCCGCTTTCACATCGAACTCGAGGAGTGGCTTGCCGGCGCAACTCGCATTTCCCGCGGCAGCCTGCAGGCCGAGGGCGAACAGGGCGGTTCAGCCTACGCCGAGGCCGTGCTCGAGCACACTGCCGAGGGTCTCGACGAACTTGTCCGCTCGCTGCGACGTTCCGAGGAACACCGGGACGCCACGACGGCTCTCGGCGCCGCCCTGGTCGAACGACTGGCGGTACTCTCGGAGACCATGCGCGCCCAACAGGGTCTCCTCGCCGGGCTCGCGGAGCAGTCGATCCAAATTCAAGGCGCCTTCGAGCGACTGTCAGAGCGCGCCGATGGTGGCGACCGCGAGGCATTCCTCGCCCACCAGCGCAACATTGAGGCCCTTCTCACCCATCTCGTCGAGGAGAGTGCGCGAAACCGAGCTGCCATCGCCGAAGAGCTGCGGGGCGCGGTCAATCAGCTTGCTGCCCGGCACGATGGAACCGACAACGCCGCCCTGCTCGCGCATCAGCGGAACATCGAAGCCCTGCTTTCCCATCTGGTCGAGGAAAGCGCACGCAGCCGCGCCGCGCTCACCGATGAGCTGCGCGGCACAATAGATCGCCTTGCCCTCTCTTCAGACAAGGCCGACAGCCAGGGCCTTCAAGTCCACCATCAAAACGTCGAAGCCCTGCTTGCCCGCCTTGTCGAGGATCGCGCGCGAGACAGTACGACGCTTGCCGACGAATTGCGTGGCGAGTTCAGGCTTCTGGCGCGAACGATCGCTGCGTCGGCACGGGGCGCCAGCCCGCCCTCGCAGGGCGAGGGGTAACGGACGATGGCGGCCCTGTCGTCCCGCCGCCGGTCCGGAGCCGCCGACTACACCTGGCCTGGTTATGTCGATGCGCTTACGACGCTGTTGATGGTGCTGATCTTCCTGCTGTCGATCTTCAGCGTCGCACAATTCACCCTGTCGGACGCACTGACCAACCGGGACACCGCAATCGACCAGCTCGGCCGGCAGGTTGGCGACCTCGCCAAGCTCCTCTCGATCGAAAAGCAGTCCAACCAGACCCTCCAGAAGGATATCGAGCAACTTTCGCTCCAGATCCGTCAGGCGCGTGCCGAGAAGGAACGGCTGGACACCAGCCTCGCCGCCGAACGCCAGACCGGCGATGCGCTCAAGATCGAGCGCGACCAGCTCAGCGAGCGGCTGACTTCGATGCTGGCCGAACGGGATCGACTGAGTGCGGCGCTGTCGAGCACAACCAAAGAAGCCGAGACCAGGAGCGCCGACCTGCAAGAGGAGATCGAGCGGCAGCGGCTCGAACTCACGCGCCTCGCGGCCTCGCTTGCCGCCGCCAACGAGGAAAAGGGCAAGTTCTTTGCCGATCTTACCGAAGAACAGAAAATCGCGGCTGAACAGAAGGCCGCCGTCGTGCGCCTCGCCGCCGAGCTGGCCGGCGTCAAGGACGAGCTCGCCCGTCTCAACGTCGCGCTCGAAGCTGCCGACACCAAGGCAAAGGAACAGCAGGTCCAGATCGTCGACCTCGGCCAGAAGCTCAACCGCGCGCTTGCCAGCAAGGTCGAAGAACTGGCGCGCTATCGCTCGGAGTTCTTCGGCAAGCTGCGCGAAGCGCTGGCGGGCCAACGCGACGTGCAAGTCGTCGGCGACCGCTTCGTTTTCCAGTCGGAAGTGCTTTTCCCTTCGGGCTCGGCGGTCCTTCAGCCGGGCGGCGAGAAGCAGCTCGCAAACGTCGCCCACCGTCTGATCGATATCTCTGGCCAGATTCCCAAGAACATCAACTGGGTTCTCCAGGTCGATGGCCATACCGACAGCACGCCGATCAACAACGCACTCTATCCGTCCAACTGGGAACTCTCCGTCGCGCGTGCCATCGCCGTGGTGAAGTTCCTCCACAAGGAAGGTATTCCGAACGACCGTCTGGTCGCTGCCGGTTACGGCCAGTACCAGCCATTGTCGGCAATCGACAGAGCCCGCAACCGGCGCATCGAACTGAAGCTCACCAACCGCTAAAGCAGCCCGAGCCGTTTCAGCTCGGCCGCCATTTCCGCCGGCATGTCGCCGGTATCGCCGCGCGAGAGATCGGGCGGTACGCACTCCTGTTCGAGGTAGCGCCACCCCTGGAAGGCCTTGCAGGCCCGTGGCGCGGTCGGCACCAAGGTTCGCCTGAGCTTGATCCGGCAGTATTTCTTGCCGCTGTCCTCATCGAAATCGTTCTCGAAACCGACCAGCTCCTGGCGACAGCGGATGACGCCGCGCACAACCCAGTAGAGCGAACCGCCGGCCACCAGTTCCTCCGCCCGTCGCGGCGTATTGCGGGTGTAGACCCAGTGTGGAGAGCGTGGACCCTGCCGGCGCTGTTTGCGGCGCCCCGCCTGGACTTCCTTCATGTGGGACAGGTCGTCCACGCCGACCGCCAGCTTGATGAGATGCAACGCCATCACCTGCGCTTAGAACGCAATCCGGGGGCGCTCAAGCGCGGCCTATCCACAGCGTGGCGCATGCGCCACAGCCCGGAAACATTCACAACGGCCTCGCCGGTCTCCACAGTGTCTGCACAATCGGAGGGCTACACTCCGGCCGCTTGTCCTTGGGGGTTGTCATGAATCGATCGACGCTGACTGCCTTGGTCGTGGCCCTGATGTTGGGATCCGGCATCACCGGCTACCTGCTCGGAACGCCGGAAGGATCGATCGACCGGCCGCCTCCATCGCAAGTGGCATCGACACCGCCGTCCCCATCGGCACCGGCGACGCCGGCCACCACCGCCCCCACCGTCCCGCCTGCCCCCGGGCCGCTTGCACAGCCCGCAGCGGCGCCCAACGAACCTTTCGCTTATCGCCGGCTCGGGATCGACAGCTCGCGCCCCGAGGGCGAGGCCTGTTTCGCCTTCAACAAGCCTCTGGCAACCGGCGACGTGAAGTATGGCGACTATGTCCGCATCGAGCCGGAGGTGAAATCGGCGCTGCGCGTGGTCGATGACCGCCTATGCATCGGCGGGCTTTCCTACGGCCGGGACTACAAGGTCAGGCTGCTTGCCGGTTTCCCCGGCCGTGACGGCGCGAAGCTGGACGAAGAGCGATCGGTCGATGTTGCGCTGGGCGCCCGGCCGGCGGTCGTAACTCTGCCCGGCAAGGGATTTATCCTGCCGCGCGGATCCTCAGCCGGCCTGCCAGTCACCACGATCAACGTCTCGAAAGTCGGATTCGCCATCTATCGCGTCAACGAGCGCGGCCTCGACCGCTTCGCCAGCGACCGCTACGACGCCACCTTTCCCGGATCGGAGCCCGTCACCGAATCGTGGTCTCTGCGCTCCTGGCTGAACGGTTCCAACGGCATCCTGCAGTGGCGCGGCACGATGGAAGTGCGCAACGTCGCCAACCAGCCAATCGTCACGGCCTTTCCGATCCGCGAGACCGTCAAAGACTGGAAACCAGGCGCCTATTTTGTGGTGGCATGGAATGCGGCGCGTCCGCCCTCGGAGAGCGACGACGACTACGAGGATCAGGCCGGCCTGTCCGGCCTGTGGGTGATAGACACCGACATCGCGCTCACGACCTTCAGCGGTGATGACGGCCTCAACGTCTTTGCCCGGTCCCTGCAAAGCGCCCAGCCACTGGCGGACCTCGAAGTCGTCCTGCTGTCGCGCGGCAACGAACCCATCGCCAAGGCGATCACCGCGTCGGATGGGCGGGCAAACTTCGCCGCCGGACTTATGAAAGGTCGCGGCGCGGCCGAGGCGACGGCCGTCATGGCCTCCGATCCGGCCAAGCAGGAATTCTCCCGGCTCGAACTCACCAAGGCAGCGTTCGATCTTTCGGACCGTGGCATCGACGGTCGCGCCCAGCCCGGGCCGGTCGATGCCTTCCTCTACACCGAGCGCGGCGTCTACCGGCCCGGCGAAACAGTGCAACTCATGGCATTGCTACGCGACGATGGCGCGACGGCGCTTTCGAACATGCCGGTCACCTTGATCGTCAAGCGGCCTGACGGCACCGAATTCACCCGGTTCGTTCATGCCCTGCAGGCCGCGGGGGCATTGCATCAGGCGATCGGTCTGCCGAAATCCTCACGCCGCGGCCGCTGGTCGGTCGGCGCCTACATCGACCCCAAGGCAGCATCGGTTGGTCGCGTCGAATTCTCGGTCGAGGATTTCGTTCCAGAAAAGCTCAAGGTCGAACTCGCCTCCGACGAGGCGATCCTGCGCCCCGGCCGGGCCAATGGCTTCGGAGTGTCCGCCGACTTCCTCTATGGCGCGCCGGCATCAGGTCTCGCCGTCGAGGCCGATATGCGCGTCGCCATCGACGACCAGCCCTTCCCCGCCTTCGCCAAGTACAGTTTCGGACTGGAAAGCGAGCGCGAGAAATTCGAGCCACCGTTCATTACCCTCACGGCACCCGAAACCGACGAGGCCGGCAAGTCGCGCCTCGAATGGGACGGCGATCAGGTGAAGGACACGGTGCTGCCGCTGCAGGCTCAGCTGACGGCCCGCGTTTTCGAGCCCGGCGGCGGGCGCGCGACGAAAGCCGATAAGGTCGTGCCGGTGCGCAGCCGCGAAGCTTACCTGGGTATCCGATCGACCTTCGAGGGCCGCTATGCGCGCGAAGGCATCGATACCGAATTCGACATCGTGGCTGTCGATGCCTTGGGCGCTCAGATTGCCCGCCCGGCTGTCGAGTATCGCATCGACCGGATCGACTACGCCTACCAGTGGTATCAGGTCGATGGTCGCTGGCGCTGGCAGGCGATCCCCACCGAGCGACTGCTGACTGCCGATACGATCGCGCTGAAAGCAGATGCGCCGACGCGCCTGTCGCGCCGCCTGACCTGGGGTCCGCATCGCCTCACGATCGTCGACCGCGAGAAGAATACCTCGAGCAGTATGATGTTCTATGTCGGCTGGTACGGTGGCACCGGCGTCGAGGAAACGCCCGACACGCTGCGCGTGGCCAGCGACAAGCAGAACTACACGCCGGGCGACACGGCGCGGCTCCGCATCGAGGCACCGTTTGCCGGCGAGGCGCTGATCGCCATTGCCACCGACCGGATCGTGGCGACCTATGCCACAAAGATTCCGGCCGGCGGCACCACTGTCGATGTTCCGGTGAAAGCCGAATGGGGCGCCGGCGCCTACGCCCTGGTGACGGCGTGGCGACCACTGGACATGCCCGCCGAACGTACGCCGACGCGCGCCATCGGGGCGACCTGGCTCGGCCTCGATCCGGCGCTGCGCACGCTGAGGGTCGAGATCGCAGCGCCGGAGAAGGTAACGCCGCGCCAGCGCATCGAAGTGCCGGTGCGAGTCGCGAATCTCAAGGGCGAGGAAGCCTTCATCACCGTCGCCGCAGTCGACGAGGGCATCCTGCAACTGACGCGCTTTCGCACGCCCAATCCGGCGGGATTCTACTTCGGCAAACGCCGGCTGGGCGTCGCCATGCGCGATGACTACGGCCGCCTGCTCGATGGCCGCGCCGACGATCTCGGCCGTATCCGTTCCGGCGGCGATTCGGGTGACATCGGTGGTCTCGACGTCGTGCCGACCCGCACGGTCGCCCTGTTCAGCGGCCCGGTGAAGCTGGACGACAAAGGCGAGGCGCGGATCGCCCTCGATATCCCCGACTTCATCGGCCAGCTCCGCATCATGGCCGTGGCTTACGCCAGGACCCGCGTCGGCTCATCGGAGCATCGCCTCTTCGTGCGTGACGCCGTGACTGCCGATGTCGTTCTGCCGCGCTTCCTGGCGCCCGGCGACCGCGGTCGCGTGGCGCTGTCGCTGCATAACGTCGAAGGCGGGCCCGGCGACTACCGGATCGTCATGGAAGCCACCGGCGCGGTCGCACTCGAACGGCCGGTCGCGGAAACGCGGCGGCTCGCCGCCAATCAGCGTGATCTGCTTTCCTGGACCCTGCGTGCCGGCGATCCCGGCTTCGGTAAGGTCACCGTGTCGGTGGCCGGACCGGGCAACTTCGCAGTCAGGCGCGAATGGGATATCCAGGTCCGCGCGGCCCAGACGCCAAGTGCCATCGATACTGTGGCCCAGCTCGAGCCCGGCCGCGAGCTGACGCTCGATCGCGACGCTACGACCCCCTTCGCGCCGGGTACCGCGGTGGCCAGCGTGGCGTTGTCGCGCACACCGGGTATCGATGTGCCGGCGCTGCTGCGCGCCCTCGACAAGTATCCCTTTGGCTGCATGGAGCAGACCACGAGCCGCGCCTTGCCCTTGCTCTACTACAACGACGTGGCGCTACTCGGTTACGGGCCGAGCGATCCCCGGATCGGCGACCGCGTGCAGGATGCGGTCTATCGCATCGTCGACATGCAGATCGCCGACGGGTCGTTCGGCATGTGGGGTCCATTCGGAAATGCCGCGGCAGAGTGGTTGCAGAGCTATGCTCTCGACTTCCTGCTGCGCGCCCGCGACCAGAACATGGCCGTCCCGGCAGCCTCGTTGCAGCGCGGCCTGACCTGGCTCAATCGCACGGTCGACCGGCTCTCACCCAACGCCCAGGCCTATGCCTGGTACGTGCTCGCCAAGGCCGGCCTCGCTGACCCCGGCCGCGTCCGCTACTTCCAGGACACCAAGGCGTCCGAGATCAGGGGCGGTCTCGCCTGGGCCCAGCTTGCAGCAGCACTCAATCACGTCGCCGAGCCTGGCCGTGCACGCCTCGCCTTCGGCCTCGCCCGCCAGAACATCGACCAGCCTGACTCCAGCGACTACTATGGCTCGCCGCTGCGCAACCGCGCTGCCCTCCTGGCCCTGGCTTCCGAGGCCGGCGGCCGCGAGGGCCTAGCCCAGGTGGTCGCCTCGGTACGCGACCGATTGGTGGCGCGGATCGATGACACCACCACCCAGGAACAGGCGTGGCTGGTGCTGGCGGCGCGAGCCCTCGCCGGCGGCGGTGACTTCGCCTATTCGGTCGACGGCGTCGCCACCAAGTCGGCCAGCGAACCGGCGGTGATCAATCCCGATGCCACCGCGATCGCCCGTGGCCTGCGCATCAGGAACGACGGTGATCGCCCGGTCTGGATGCAGGTCACGGTCCGCGGCGTGCCGCGCGAGCCGCTGCCTGCGGCCTCCAACGGGCTGAGCGTCGACCGGAAATTCCTGACTTTGGCCGGCGAGACGGCCGATCTTGCCCAGGTCCGCCAGAACGACCGGCTGATCGTGTCGTTGAGCGGCCGCAATATCGAGGGCGGCTACCACGAGATCGCCCTGCTCGATCTTCTTCCGGCAGGCTTCGAGATCGAAACCGTTTTGAACGAGGAGACCGCCAAGTCATTTCCATTCCTGTGGAAACTGACGGTGCCGCGGATCGCCGAGGCGCGCGACGACCGCTTCTTCGCGTCGTTCGACCTTGGCGACCGGCTGTACCGCACGCTGTGGGACGAAACCCGGCGGTTCGGCAACTCTTATCACGTGGCCTATATCGTGCGCGCTGTTACACCTGGGACCTTCGCCATGCCGGCCGTCAATGTCTCCGACATGTACGCCCCGCGGGTAAATGCCCGCAGCGCGATGGGCAGCCTTACGGTGGCGCCGCGCTGATCCCATGATCGCCAAGCGCCTCCTCGCCTGCACCGCGCTCTTCGCCACCAGCCTGGCGGCCGGCGCGCTGGTGCTCGACCGGCTCTTTCCCCCCAACCTCGCCCGGTACCAGGAGCGATCGACCGAAATCCTCGATGCGGACGGCCGCCTGTTGCGCGCCTTCACCACGCCGGACGGGAAGTGGCGTCTGAAGACCACGCTCGACGACGTCGATCCGCTTTACCTGGCTCTTCTCAAGGCCTACGAGGACCGCCGCTTCGATGCGCACTGGGGCGTCGATCCGCTGGCGGCCGTCCGCGCCGCCAGCCAGTGGATCGACCGAGGGCGAATCGTGTCGGGGGCTTCGACGCTTTCCATGCAGGCCGCCCGCCTGCTCGAGCCGCGCGGCCGCCGCAGCCTGCTCACCAAAGCCCGCCAGTCCGCGCGCGCATTTCAACTCGAATGGCGCTATTCCAAGCGCGAAGTCCTGGCGATTTACCTCACGCTGGCACCGATGGGCGGCAACCTGGAAGGCGTACGCGCCGCCTCCTTCGCCTATTTCGGCAAGGAGCCGAAGCAGCTCAGCGCCGCGGAAGCAGCCCTTCTCGTCGCCATTCCGCAATCGCCAGAGCGCCGCCGGCCGGACCGCGGGAATGCATCGGCGCAGGTGGCGCGCGACCGCGTGCTGACCCGTGGTTTCGAACACGGCATCGTCGACGCCGCGTTGCTTGCGATGGCCACCGGCCGCCCCGCGCCCGACCGCCGGCTCGCCATGCCGATGCACGCACCTCATTTGTCGGCATGGCTGGCCGGCCAGTCGCCGGGCGCGGCGGTGCCGACAACGCTGCGCTTCGAGCTTCAGGCCGCCCTGGTCCAGCTTGGGGCCGAGGAGCGCGGCCAATTCGCCGACCGGGCACAGATCGCCATGGTCGTGCTCGACAATCGAACCGGCGGCGTCGTGGCGTGGCTTGGCGGTAGCGATTTCTTCGGCCGTGCCGGCCAGGTCGATCTGGTACGGGCCCGACGTTCTCCCGGCTCGGCGCTGAAACCGCTGATCTATGCCATGGCCTTCGACGACCGCACGCTGCATCCCGATTCTCTGGTCGAGGACGTGCCGGTGCGTTTTCGCGACTGGCTGCCGCGCAACTTCGACCGCAGCCACCAGGGCGCCGTCACTGTGCGCCGCGCCCTGCAGCAGTCGCTGAATGTCCCCGCGGTACTGGCCCTTGAGAAAGTCGGCCCGCAGCGCTTCCTCTCGACGCTGCGCACCGCCGGCGTCTCGCCTGGCCTGCCGCCGGGGGATCCGGGCAATTCGCTCGGCATCGCCCTCGGCAGTGCCTCAGTCTCGCCGCTCGAACTGGCAGGCCTCTACGCCGGCCTCGCCAAGGGCGGCGTCTTTTCCCCGCCGACAGTGCGCCGCGATCGGCCCCCCCCAGAGACGGTCCGGCTGATCGGCCCGACCGCCGCCTGGTATGTCGCCGATGTCCTGGCCGACGCCCCTCTGCCGGAGGGCTTCGCTTCGCTGCCCGTGGCACTGCGTGACCGCCGCATCGCCTACAAGACAGGAACGTCCGCCGGCTTCCGCGACGCCTGGGCCGCAGGCTACAGCGCCAACTGGACGGTCGTGGTCTGGGTCGGTCATGCTGACGCCACGCCACGCCCCGGCCAGCTCGGCCGCATGGCGGCGTTGCCCATCGTCCTCAAGGCGTTTGGCCGCCTGCCCGCCGAGGACAACCGCGCCGTACCGGCGCCCGCCGACGTCTTGCGGGTCGCTTCCCATCACGAACTGCCAATCCGCATGCGGACGCTGGCACCGCCGACCGAGAGCCACGGCGGGCCGCGCATCGCCTACCCTCCAGCCGACGCCCACATCGAACTCGGCGCGCGCGAAACCGTGCCCCTTAGTGCCCTGGGCGGCGAAGGCCGGCTGCGCTGGCTGGTCGATGGTCGCCCGCTTGACGGTGCCAGGTGGCAGCCCGATGGCCCCGGCCAGGCCCGCGTGGCGGTGGTCGACGAGGCCGGTCGCTCAAGTGCAGTGACGGTGCGCGTCGTTGCGAAGCGCTGAGGGCGTTTTGCCAGCACGAAGCGTCCGAGCGCGGTCCGCCCAGGTGTCTGAATATCGGCGCAGTCGCCGGACCTTTTCCGAACGATTGCAGCGTTTTGCGGCAATGCGGGCAGGCAACCTCTTGTCAGGCCTGCCCAAGTCCTGATTTATGGCCCTGGCTGCCCGTCGGCAGGCACAGGAGTCTTTTAGCGAATGGCATCAGACAATCGTCCTGCCCGCGCTTCGATGCGCGGCCTCCTTCTCATCGCGGCAACGGCCCTCCTCGGCCTGCCGGTAATGGCGCAGGATGCCGCGCCTTCGGCCTGGCGGGTCGAATGCTCCGGCGACGGCAAAACGCTCGACTGCCGCGCCGTGCAGCAGATGATCAACCGGGAAGACAAGCAGCTCGTCATACAGCTCATCGCCCGCCTGGCGCCGGACACCAGGGCGCCGGCACTTGCCCTGCAGCTTCCGCTCGGGATCAACCTGGCCGAGCCGATCCAGATCAATGTCGACAATGGAATGGCCGAGAAAGTTCCGGTGCAGACCTGCACCGCCGCCGGCTGCTTCGTCACCCTGCCGCTGAAGGATCCATTGTTGGCCGCCATGCGCACCGGCGCGACGCTCAAGATCGCCGTCCAGGATGCAAACACGCGGACGATCACGATCGAGGTACCGCTCCTGGGCTTCGGCCTCGCATTCGACAAGGCAGCGAAATAAAGCGGACTACGACGCCTTGGCCTTCAACGCCTGCGCCACTTTGGAAGCGGGTTCACGTCCCAGGGCGGCACAGATCTCGCGGCCCGCTTTGGCGATGGCGTCGAGATCGACGCCGTGTTCGATGCCGAGTCCGTTCATCAGATAGATCACGTCCTCGGTGCCGACGTTGCCCGAGGCGCCCTTGGCATAGGGACAACCGCCCAGGCCCGCCACCGCCGTATCGAAAACCGCGATGCCGCGTTCCATGACGGCCAGGATGTTGGCTAGCGACTGGCCATAGGTATCGTGGAAGTGCGCGGCGATTCTTTCCCGCGGCATCCTCTCGGCTACCGCGTCGATCATGGCCACGCATTCGCCCGGCGTGCCGACGCCGATCGTGTCGCCGAGCGAGACCTCGTAGCAGCCCATCCTGAACAGCCGTTCCGAGACCTCGGCCACCTTCGCCGGCGCCACCTTGCCGTCGTAGGGACAGGCGATCACGGTCGACACGTAGCCGCGCACTTTCATGCCGTGCTTTTGCGCCGCCTCCATCACTGGCGCGAAACGCTCGAAGCTCTCGTCGATCGAGCAGTTGGTGTTCTTGCGGCAGAAGGCTTCCGAGGCGGCGGTGAAGATGGCAATTTCCGCGCACTTCGCCTCGACCGCGCCGTTCATGCCCTGCTTGTTGGGCACCAGCACCGGATAGCCGACGCCGGGCTTGCGCACGATACGGGCCATCACCTCGTCGGTGTTGGCCATCTGCGGTACCCATTTGGGCGACACGAAACTGCCCGCCTCAACCGCGCTGTGGCCGGCGGCCGACAGGGCATCGATCAACGCAACCTTGGCCGCGACCGGAACGGGCCTGGCCTCGTTCTGCAGTCCGTCGCGCGGGCCCACTTCGACCAGCCGCACGCGCTTGGGAAAGTTCATTATTGGCCTCCGAATGACGTCGAGGCATACTCGCGCCAATCCGGGAGAAAGTCATGGCGCAGCAGCTCAGCAATCAACGCATCGCCTGGTTCAACGGCGCGTTCATGCCGGAAAACCAGGTCATGATCCCTTTCCGCGACCGCAGCTGGAAATACGGCGACGGCGCCTTCGACATGACCCGCACCTTCGAAGGCGCGCCTTTTCGCCTGAAGGAACATATCGACCGCTTCTACCGTTCGCTGCGCTATCTGCAGATCGACCCCGGTATCGGCCCCAAGGAGATGGTGGCGCACAGCGAGGAGGTCGTTGCGAAGAACGAGCATCTGCGGGCCGCCGCCGGCGACTGGTGGGTGGGTCAGCGCGTCAGCCGCGGCGTCGATGCCGTGGGCGACGAGGGCTGGGACCATACCGGCCCCAACGTGGTGATCGAGGTGATGCCACTGCCGCTGGCCAAGCGCGCGCACATGTTCCGCGATGGCGCCCAGGTCATCACCACGACGAGCCGCCGCACCGCACCCTCGATGCTGTCGCCGCGCGCCAAGACGCACAATTATCTCAACATGATCATGGCTGAGAAGCCGGTGAAGGCGCTTGCCCCCGATGCCTGGGCACTGCTGCTCGACGAGCACGGCAACTTGGCCGAGGGACTGGGCAGCAACATCTTCATCGTGCGCGAGGGCCAGCTCTTCACGCCATCAGAGCGCTACGTCCTGCCGGGCGTCAGCCGGCAGATGACGATGGACCTCGCCAAGCAGCTCGGCATCGCCTGCACGGCCGGCGACATCGACCTGTTCGATGCCGCCAACGCCGAGGAAATGTTCCTGACCTCGACCAGCCTCTGCATCCTTCCGGTCAGGAGCTTCAACGGCGCGCCCGTGGCCGACGGCAAGGCCCCCGGCCCGATCACGAAGAAGCTGATGGACGCCTATGCCAAGAGCGTCGGCTGCGATTTCGTGAAACAGTATCTCAAGTTCCTGCAGTAGCATCATACCCTCAACAGGCGTAGACTCCGCCGCGTGGTAGATCGCGGCGCCTGCGTGATCACGACCCGGCCCGCGACCTTCGAACCCTTACGTTCGCAAGGAGGCAATCATGGCCATGCAGCACGACCACATCCGCAATCCCCTCGAATGGATTTGGGATCACCTGAAGCAGACCGGCCGCGCCGTGGAAGCGACGGCCCATACGATGGAAGGCACCTGGGAGGATCGCGCCGCGGCACCGCCCACGATCCGCCGAATCGGCGCCGCCGACGTGGGCGACGCCCTGGCCAAAGGATTGAGGGATTTCGGGGCTTGCCGGACCGACGTCGTGTTCCTCTGCCTCCTCTATCCCCTCGCCGGTCTCGTCATTTCGCGCATGGCCTTCAACTACGGCATGCTGGCGCTCGTCTTCCCGTTGATCGCGGGCTTCGCCCTGATCGCCCCGCTGTTCGGGGTCGGCCTTTACGAGATCAGCCGACGACGCGAACGGGGCATCGCCACCAGCTGGGCCGATGCCTTCGCGGTTGCACGCTCGCCGGCGATCGGCTCGATCCTGGTAATGGGGCTGCTGCTGCTGGCGCTGTTCTGCCTGTGGCTGTTCGCGGCCAACCTGATCTACTCGATGACGCTGGGCCCCGATGCGCCGGTTTCGGCCGCGGCCTTCGCCCGCGATGCGCTGACGACGCCGGAGGGCTGGACGATGATCTGGGTCGGCATGGGTGTCGGATTCCTGTTCGCGCTCGCGGTCCTGGTTATCAGTGTGGTCTCCTTCCCCATGCTGCTCGATCGCCATGTCGGCGTCGGTACCGCGATCGCCACCTCTGTCCGTGCTGTGCGCGCCAATCCCGGACCGATGGCGATGTGGGGCCTCATTATCGCCGCCAGCCTGGCCATCGGCGCGATCCCGCTGCTGATCGGCCTCGCGATCGTTCTGCCGGTACTGGGGCACGCCACCTGGCACCTCTACCGCAAGGTGGTGGCAAACTAAGAACGAGAATTGAGAGGGAGAGATAGTGCATCTCTGGACCGTGAAAGAGCCGGCCGACGGCGTCGTTGTCGGGCCGGAGGAACGGTTGCCGTGGCCGCAGACCATTGCGCTCGGTGCTCAGCACGTGGTGGCGATGTTCGGTGCCACGGTACTGGCGCCGCTGCTGATGGGCTTCGACCCCAATGTCGCGGTTCTGATGAGCGGCGTCGGTACGTTGATCTTTTTCGCGGCCACCGGCGGCAAGGTGCCGAGCTACCTCGGCTCTTCCTTCGCCTTCATTTCGGTGGTGATCGCCGCCACCGCCTACGCCGGCCAGGGCCTGAACGCCAATATCGGCTTGGCGCTGGGTGGCATCGTGATCTGCAGCGCGCTCTATGCCGTGATCGGACTCGTCGTCATGTCAGTCGGCACGCGCTGGGTCGAGCGCCTGATGCCGCCGGTCGTCACCGGCGCAGTGGTCGCCGTGATCGGCCTCAACCTGGCGTCCATTCCGATCAAGAACATGGCGCCGACCGGTTTCGACGCCTGGATGCAGGCAGTCACTTTCGTCAGCATCGGCGTGGTTGCCGTGTTCACGACCGGCATGACCCGGCGACTGCTGATCCTGGTCGGGCTGATCGCGGCCTGTCTGGCCTATGCCGCGCTGACCAACGGACTGGGATGGGGCAAGCCGATCGCCGGCGGACTGATCGCGGACGCGGCCTGGTTCGGCATGCCCAATTTCACTGCACCGGTATTCGAGGTCCGGGCGATCGTGCTGATCGCGCCGGTGGCGTTGATCCTGGTTGCCGAGAACCTCGGCCACCTCAAGGCCGTCGGTGCCATGACCGGCCAGGACATGGACCGCCATATCGGCCGCGCCTTCCTGGGCGACGGCGTCGCCACCATGGTGTCGGGTGGCGTCGGCGGCACCGGCGTCACGACCTACGCCGAGAACATCGGCGTGATGTCGGCGACCCGCATCTATTCGACGGCCCTGTTCGTGGTCGCCGCTCTGTTCGCCATCGTGCTGGGTTTCTCGCCCAAGTTCGGCGCCGTGATCCACACCATTCCGCTGGCCGTCATGGGCGGCATCAGCATCGTGGTGTTCGGCCTGATCGCCATTGCCGGTGCCCGCATCTGGGTCGACAACAGAGTCGACTTCACCGACAGCCGCAACCTGATCGTGGCAGCCATCACACTGGTGCTGGGCACCGGTGATTTCACACTGAAGTTCGGCGACTTCGCCATGGGCGGCATCGGCACCGCGACGTTCGGTGCGATCATTCTCAATGCGGTACTGAGCAGGGGAAGGGGTCGTTAGGTGTCTACCTGCACGCTACTCGGACCGAGAAGCGGCGCCCTTCCGCACCGGCTTGCCCGCTGGCGGTCAGAACGCCGTTCGCCACCGTTCCCGACATCTGGGCAACAAATGACTGATTGATATGGGTCTGCGATCCCCAGCCGGTGTAGTTCAGTCGAACGACACCCTGTCCATCGATCGTACCGGTGATGACGTTGCGCTTGCTGCGGTCCGCCGTGGAGGCCCACCCATCGGATACAGCGCCGCCCTTGATGGTCATGGTCGCCTGCCAGCAATTGCCCGGGAATCCTTGGTAAGCGTCGCGACACCATTGTGAGCGGAAGACACCCTCGCATTGGGCACCCTTGCCGATTGCCGCGGGTCCGGGCGCCTGTGCCGTCGAGGCCGGTGGTGCTTTCCCCGCATCCTCGATCTTCTTCTGCTCCTCGTCGTGGCGTGCGAGCGCGACTGTAGCTTCGCGTAACAATGTGGCTCTGGTGTCGGCCGTGAAGTAGCCCGTCGCCGCACGACCACTCTGTCGCTGCCACGAGGCGACCGCTTCTCGCGTGCGCGGCCCGAAAGCGCCATCGCTTCCTCCTGTGGCGAAGCCCAGTGAAGTGAGCGCGACCTGCAGGCGCTGCCGGTCGGTCTGATTGAGGTGCAACCCCGTCTCGGCAAGTTCGGCCGCCTTCTTGTCGTCCTCGACGAACCTGACCCGTGCCGCGGCCTCGGCGTCCGCCCTCTGCTTCTCCTCCTGCTCCGCCTTGAGCTGCGCCGCCGCGTCGGCATCGGCCTTCTGCTTCGCTTCCTGCTCGGCCTGTCGCCGCGCTGCTTCCTCCGTCTCGGCCTTCTGACGCAACTCCGCCTCGATCTTGCGTCGCAGCGCAGCTTCCTCATCCGCCTTGCGACGCGCCTCGGCCTCGGCACGCAGGCGCGCAATCTCGTCTGCAGCCTTCTGCTGCTCGCGCCGCGCCTGCTCCAGTTCCTCCCGCGCGCGCTGCGCCGCGAGATCCTGGGTCGAAGGCAGCGTCGGTGATGGCGGCGACGAGGCCACGGCAACCGGGCCAGCCGGCATGCGTGCAGGCGACAAGGCCATATAGGCGCCACCCAGAACGACAGCAGCCAGGGCGGCGCTGCCGGTGATCAGGACAGGCAACCGCCGTCGCGCCGGAACGGCCGGCCGCGCGGCACTTGGCACGGCAGTACCTGGCGTGCGTATGACAACTGTCGCCGCAGCGGCGCCACCGGATACGCCGGCCCGCAGCAGTATCTCACGCCATGCAGCGATCGATTGCGGCCGCTCAGCAGCACGCACCGCCAGGCCGGCATCAATGCCGGCGAGCAGACCCGGCGGGTAGTGCTCGATCTTGCCTGCCAGGGGCACGTAGGTGTCGTCGAGCATGCGGTCGATCGAATTGGGAGGCGCGAGCCCCGTAACCGCGTGATGGAGCGTCGCCGCCAAGCCATAGATATCGGTCCACGGTCCCTGGGTAGCCGAGGTGAACTGTTCGACGGCGGCGTAGCCCGGCGTGAACACTGCCGTCATCGCCTGCGAGCGCCCAGCGACGGCAACACGCGAAGCGCCGAAATCGATCAGAGTCGGGCGGCCTTCGCTGTCGAGCAAGATGTTCGCGGGCTTGATGTCACGATGAAGAAAGCCCGCTCCATGGACCTGCTCCAACCCGTCGAGGAGCGGCCTGGCGATCCTGTCAACCGCGGCAGCGTCGAGCGTGCCCTGCGCCGCCAGGCGCTTGTGCAACGTTTCGCCACCGAGCAACTCCATGACGATATAGGCGGTACCGTTCGCTTCCAGGAAATCGTGGACGCGGACGATACCCGGCGCGTGATGCAACGCAGCCAACGTGCGGCCTTCAGCCACGAACCGATCGCGCCCCCAGGCGAAATCATCGGCGGCGCTCTTCGACCGTGGCAAGACCGTAATGCCGTCCTGGCGCACGGCGAGCGCTGCCGGCAGATATTCCTTGATCGCAACGTCGCGTCCGAGCTGTGAATCGGTAGCTCGATAGGTGATGCCGAATCCGCCCTGCCCCAGAACCGGACCGATCAGATAGCGCCCGACACTCTGTCCGACGCGCAGGACGACATAATCGGACTCCGTACCGGCAATCTCTGGGCCGCCGCATTCATCGACCATGAGCTTCACCGCCTCCCGGCAGACGACGCCGCTACCGTGCCACGGAGCCTGCAAGGCGGCAACGCTGCAGCCGTCGGCCCGACACCTGGGTCACTCAAGTCTCAGGAAAACACCTTCAGCCGCCTGCCTCGAACTCCACCAGTTCAGCACCCTCTGAAACCTGCTCGCCGACGGCGTAGCGCACGCTCTTGATCGTGGCGTCAAATGGGGCAGCAAGCGTGTGCTCCATCTTCATGGCCTCGAGGACCAACAGCGGCTGGCCCTTGGTCACCGTATCGCCGGCCTTGACCTTGAGGTCGATGATCTTGCCGGGCAGCGGCGCGCGCACCGCGGTCTCATCCGAAGCCGTCGCCTCGTACTGCGTGACGTCGAGCGGTTCGACCAGCCGCAGGCGTCGGCTGCGGCCATCGGCGAACAGCGTGTAATCGATGCCACCATCGCCAGCCACACGGCGGACAACCGTTGCCGCGAAGGTCTCGTCACCCAATCGCATCGCGAGTCGGCCGTCATCGGCGCGCCGGACGGCGGCATCCTGCGCGCCGCCGGGCAACTCAAGCCGCAGACCATCTCCCCGCAGCCGGCGAATGACGACCGCAACATCGCGCTCACCATCCTTCCAACGTACCTCGTCATGGCCCTCGTCGAGCAATCGGAAGCTGCTTTGCTCATTCCACGGCGACCACGGATCGTCCGATGCTCGGGCAGCGTCCCGGCCAGCCTCCCGCCACTCCACGACGCGGGCCAGTGTAGCGATGGCGAAGGCTAGGTCGTCGGCCGGCGCCACCGCGGCGAACAGCGTCGTACGGTGGCGCTCGATGAAGCCGGTGTCGATCTCGCCCCCGACGAAGGCCGGATGGCCGCACAGGGCCTTCAGAAGACCGGCATTGGTCGTGACGCCCACCACCTCGGTCTCGCCCATCAGCACCGCCATGCGCCGGAGCGCCGAGGCGCGATCGCGGTCGTGCACGATCACCTTGGCGATCATCGGATCATAGTAGGGCGTCACCGTGTCGCCCTGGCGAACGCCAGTGTCGACGCGCACGTGCGGTCCGTCCTCCGGCAGCTTGAGATGCACCAGCGTGCCGGTCGACGGCAGGAAGTTGCGCGCCGGATCCTCGGCATAAAGCCGGACTTCCACGGCATGGCCATCGATGCGGAGCTGGTCTTGCGCCAGCGGCATCCGCCCGCCCGCCGCCACGACGAACTGCCACTCGACCAGGTCCTGCCCGGTGATCGCCTCGGTCACGGGATGCTCGACCTGCAGACGGGTATTCATCTCCATGAAGAAGAATGTGCCGTCCTGGTCGGCGATGAACTCCACCGTGCCGGCGCCCCGGTAGCCGATCGCCTTGGCCGCCGCGACCGCGGCCTCGCCCATTGCCTGGCGCCGCGCCGGATCCATGCCAGGTGCCGGCGCCTCCTCGATCACTTTCTGGTGGCGGCGCTGGATCGAGCAGTCGCGCTCGAACAGGTAAAGGCAGGACGCAGCGTCGGCGAAGACCTGGATCTCGATGTGGCGCGGCCGGGTGAGGTACTTCTCGACCAGCACATGGTCGTCGGCGAAAGCAGCCTTGGCCTCGCGCTTGGCCCCAGCCAGGGCATCGGCGAACTTCGCGGCACTCTCGACCACCCGCATGCCCTTGCCGCCGCCACCGGCCGAGGCCTTTATCAGCACCGGAAAGCCGATGCGGTCGGCTTCCTTGGCCAGAAGATCGGGCGACTGGTCGTCGCCATGGTAGCCCGGCACCAGCGGTACCTCTGCCTTCTCCATGATCTTCTTGGCTTCGCTCTTGGAGCCCATGGCGCGGATCGCGGCAGGTGGCGGGCCGATGAAGACCACACCGGCGGCCCCACATGCCTCGGCAAAACCGGCGTTTTCCGAGAGGAAGCCATAGCCCGGGTGAATCGCCTGCGCGCCGGTGCGCCTGGCGGCCTCAATGATCCGATCACCCAGCAGATAGCTTTCGCGCGCCGCGGGCGGCCCGATATGGACCGCCTCGTCGGCCATCGCCACATGGCGGGCGCCCGAATCGGCGTCGGAATAGACCGCCACGGTCTTGATGCCGAGGCGGCGCGCGGTCTTGATGACGCGGCAGGCGATCTCGCCGCGGTTGGCGATCAGGATCTTGGAAAACATTGGCACCCTATTTCGGCGGTTCCGGCCAGAAGTCCGTGCAGGGCGCCTCGATCCAGCGCCCATCGTCGGCCAGCCCACGCACCCAGCCCATCCACGCAATAAACTCGTCGAGCGCCACGCCCGAAATCTTGGGATGATCCCGCAGAAAGGCTTCCTTAGCCGGCGCCGTGGCGGCGGCCGGATCGATTACCATCTTCCACGGCACGCGGCCGCAATAGTCGGCGGCACCCTGGGCGCGGGCCTCGGCGCCGCGGGTGCGCAGAAACGAGTCGAACGCCCAGGTGCCGGCCAGCACGTCGGACTTCCCCGTCAACTCCTTCCAGCTCGCATCCTGGGCGATACAATGGGCATGGCGCCGGTTGATCGCCTCGACGACCCGCTTCCACGCCTGGGCGTCACCACCGCCGCAGAGTTCGACCGCGATCGTGGCCTGGGCAAGCGACGGTCCGACCATTTCCAGCACCTTACCGGCGGTGAAGAGCTTCGCGTCGGACTGTGCCCAACATGGCAATGCCAGAAATAGCGACAAGGCGAACAGCAGCCGCATCAGATCACCCACTTCGGCTTGCGCTTTTCGAGAAAGGCACTCATGCCTTCCAGCGCCTGATCAGTGACGCATTGGTGGGCCACGTGCTCGCCCAGAAAATCGGCAGCGGTCTGGTCGTGCGGCATCGCGGAGATCTTGGTCACCAGTTTTTTCACCAATGCCTGCACCGAGGGAGCACCGAGCTTGAGTTCGTCGGCAAGCGTCGCCACGGTCACATCCAGCACATCGGCTTCCACGACCTGATCTACAAGCCCGAGCCGCAGCGCCGTCGCCGCATCGAACAGGCCTCCATGCATCAGGAGCTGGCGTGCCACGCGCGGCCCTACCGCCTGGATCAACACGGGAATGGCGATACCCGCCAGCAGGCCGTTGCGCACCGACGTAAGGCCAAACCGCGCACCGGTGGCAGCGATGGCGAAATCGCACGCCAGCATCACCCCGATGCCGCCGCCGACCGCAGCGCCATGGACGCGGGCAATCGAGGGTTTGGGGAAATCGTAGATCGCCTGGACCGCACCCATCACGGCATCGGCACCGACCCGGCGCGTGATGGCGTCCTGGTTGGGCCAGGTCAGCACCCAGTTGAAATCGCCGCCGGCCGAAAAGGCCGGTCCCTCACCCGCGACCACCAGCACGCGCACCGCATCGTCGGCCGCCAACCCCTCGACCGCATCGACGATCGCACGGGCGGTCTCGGCGTCGAGAGCGTTCATCTCCTTCGGCCGATTGAGCGTGAGCGTGGCCATACCGTTCTCGATCCTGGTCGTGACGGAGGAGGTCATGGTCCGATCACATCCGGAAGACGCCGAACTTTGTCGGCCCGATCGGTTGGTTCATCGCCGCTGACAGGGCAAGTCCCAGGGCGGTACGCGTGTCCGCGGGGTCGAGAATGCCGTCGTCCCACAGTCGCGCGGTGGCGTAATAGGGATGACCCTCACGCTCATAGGCGTCGCGGACCGGCTGCTTGAAGGCCTCCTCCTCGTCCTTCGACCAGGCACCGCCCTTGGCTTCGATATTGTCGCGCCGTACCGTCGCCAGCACGCTGGCGGCCTGCTCGCCACCCATCACCGAAATGCGCGCCGACGGCCACATCCACAGGAAGCGCGGACTGTAGGCGCGGCCGCACATGCCGTAGTTGCCAGCGCCGTAGCTGCCGCCGACGATCACCGTAAACTTCGGCACGGCGACCGTCGACACCGCCGTCACCATCTTGGCACCGTCGCGGGCGATACCGCCGGCCTCGTATTTGCGGCCGACCATGAAGCCCGTGATGTTCTGCAGGAACAGCAGCGGAATGCCGCGCTGGCCGCACAATTCGATGAAGTGCGCGGCCTTCAGCGCCGATTCGTTGAACAGGATACCGTTGTTTCCGACGATGCCGACCGGATAGCCCCAGATCCGTGCGAATCCGGTCACGATCGTCGTGCCGTAGAGATGCTTGAACTCGTCGAACTCGCTGGCGTCGACCAGGCGGGCAATGATTTCGCGGATGTCGTAGGGCGTGCGCGTATCCTGTGGCACGACGCCGTAGAGTTCGTCGGTGGCGTATCTGGGCTCGCGCGGCTCAAGCAGCGACACCGACGGCTGCTTCTTCCAATTGAGGTTGGCCACGATCCGCCGCGCCAAGCCGAGCGCATGACTGTCGTTCTGGGCATAGTGGTCGGCGACGCCCGAGGTTCGCGCATGGACGTCGGCGCCGCCCAGGTCTTCGGCGCTCACGATCTCGCCGATCGCCGCCTTAACCAGCGGCGGACCGGCCAGGAAGATCGTGCCCTGCTTGCGCACGATTACGGTCTCGTCGCTCATCGCCGGCACATAGGCGCCGCCCGCCGTGCACGACCCCATCACGACGGCGATCTGCGGGATGCCCTGCGCCGACATGTTGGCCTGATTGTAGAAGATGCGGCCGAAGTGATTCTTGTCGGGAAACACCTCCGGCCATTGCGGCAGGTTGGCACCACCTGAGTCGACCAGATAGATGCAGGGAAGCCGGTTCTCCATCGCCACTTCCTGGGCGCGGAGATGCTTCTTCACCGTCATCGGGTAGTAGGTCCCGCCCTTCACGGTGGCATCGTTGCAGACGATCGCGCATTCGACGCCGCTGACGCGGCCGATACCGGTGATCACGCCCGATCCCGGCGCCTCGTTGTCGTACATGTCCATCGCCGCCAGCGGCGAGAGCTCGAGGAACGGCGAACCGGGATCGAGCAGTGCCCGCACACGTTCGCGCGGCAGGAGCTTGCCACGCGAAACGTGGCGGGCGCGCTGCGCCTCGCCGCCGCCGAGGCGAACCTGGTCGGTGCGGTGGCGCAGGTCGGTGACCAGGCCGCGCATGGCCTCGGCATTGCGTTTGAAGGTGTCGGAGCGGGTATCGACGGCGGAGGAAAGGATGGTCATGTCCGGATGAAACTGCCCGTCCCCGGGCCCACGTGCAAGGCCGCCTCGACGCGCCGGCGCGATCGTCCGGTTCGGCGCTCAGGGCACCCGCGATAGGGAACGCCAGCGCGCTGTCTGCGCCACGAAGCTGCGCTGGTTGTCGAGCGCGGCGGCGAAGCCCGGATCGCGCTCCGACTGTTCCTTCAACACGATTTCAGCGTTGGTGCGAAAGGCCTGCAGCAGTTCCGGCGCCCACTCCTTGATGACGACGCCCGACGCACGCAGCTTCTCCAGCGCCGCGCCCTGAATGCTCGGTGCGCGGCTGAGCATGCGTGCGATGTTGGCGCGGCAGGCGGTTTCGATCTGCGCACGCTGCTCGGCGGGGAGTTGGTCCCATTTGTCCTTGCGCATCAGGAAGTCGAGGACGGCCGAAGGTTGCTGCCAGCCGGGCATGTAATAGGGAACGCCCAGCTTGTCGAAACCCAGTGCAGCATCGATCGCCGGAGTCGACATTTCTCCGCCATCCACCTTGCCCTGCTGCATCTGGTAGAAAAATTCGCCCGCCGGCAGCGGCACCAGCGTGGCGCCCAGCCGGGCAAAGACCTCGCCGGCCAGCTTGGCCGAGCGCAGCCGCAGGCCCTTGATGTCGGCCACCGCACTGATATCGCCGCGATACCAGCCACCGCCCTTGGGGCCCTGCACGCCGCAGGCGATGCCAGTGACGCCGAGTTTCTCATAGGCGTCTCGATGGATCCGGCCGCCGTCGCCTTCCAGCATCCACGACGCCATGTCGTCCGGCCCAGGTCC
>ERZ890510.825-NODE-825-length-22666-cov-5.724117_pt1 | contig 22666 bp, 19 predicted proteins | sample MGYA00521265_ERZ890510 | MGnify/ENA primary metagenome ERZ890510 (study PRJEB32303, sample SAMEA104408624) | aquatic metagenome | biome: Brackish water; feature: Chemocline; material: water | place: Baltic Sea | collected 2014-10-26T21:54:00 | depth 110 m ...
TAGCGGGGCGAACCTTTTGATTGATGGAGCGCTTACCCGCGGTATTCAGTTCTAACCCGCACCTTGGAGAAGGCCACAGAACCCAGGTTCTGTGGCCTTCTCTCTACGACGCTGGCTATGTGGCACTAGCGCAGAAGACCAGGTTTCCTCTGATTACCTTGGATAGGAAACTGGCCGCCATTGCCCTGCGCTCTTGCGAGATCGCTACCCCCAACGGGTACCGGGGCAACGGGGGATATTTTAGGAATCGCCGGCGATTAGGTGTGCACTTGTTTGAGCTCGCAGGGGTGGTGCACCATCGCCCGCGGCCGCCATAGAAGTGTAGAAGCGTCGGTACGCTTTTTGCAGGTGGTGGCGCATGGCCTCCTCGGCGCCAAGCGCATCCGCAGATTCAATAGTTTTAACAATGACAGTGTGTTCGGCGATTGTGGCTTGCCAATCCCAGTTTTGTCCATACATCCTAAAAAGGTGAAGGTGGCAATGGGACTGTTCGAAAGCTTGAATCACCGCCTGGTTTCCGGTGGAGCCAAGAATGGCCGCATGGAATCTGTTGTCGTGCGCGATGAGTGCGTGTTGCAAAGAGTCTGCTTTGGGGTCAAACCGCTCGAGCTCTTCGGCAAGAACCCTTGCCGGGTTAGAGAGTCGGTTAGTCGCCGCGGTCTGGGCGGCCCATGGTTCTAACAACAGACGAAATTCAAACAGGTCTCGAACTCCTGATAAATCGAGGACTTCGGTGGTGGCGTATCCCTTATTGGATGTCGCGACCAACAGGTTGTCCCCTTGCAAAAGCCTCAAGGCCTCGCGAACCGGGGTGGGCGAAACTCCTAGCTCTTGGGAAATGTGGTGGATGTTCACCTTGGTCGCAGGCGGGATCGTGTGCTCAAGAATCTTGGTGCGCAGCGCTTCATAGACTTGCGCGGTGGTCATCCTCGAGGCGGTTTCCACCGTCGGCTTCGGCGGTTCAGGGGCAGATTCAGGCGTCGTCCCTGCTGAAGATTCTTTAGCCACGACGCCTACTCCTTAATAGTGTGTCTCTTTTGCCACAGCACCCAAGTTTCCAGGTTGTGCCACCACATCGTATCCAATCGAGGAATTCATGCGAAAGATTGACCAGTTCGAAGTCTCTAAATCGGTAATGTTTGCTCGTGGCCAGCGTTCCTTCACCCTCGACACTATAGGTTCCCGCCTCTTCCTATACCGTAATGTTGGAATATGAGTACCTCACTAGCTGCCCGTATCCTTCCCGAAGACGCCCAATCGGCCACTTTGATTGCCCGGGTTTGGGATCCGGTGAGTCGTGGGCCGCGAGTGTGCCTTGTCGCAGGCGGGGACCTGATCGATGTCACTACGGTGGTGTCCACCGTTTCCGAGCTGGCGGAAGACCCCAGTGTTCTCGACGGCCTTGATCATTCGCGGTTGCCTAGATGGTCCATTGAAGATGTTTGCGCCGCGTCGATAGCGGACGATAAAGAGTTGCCAAGTTTTCTCGCCCCCGTGGATCTTCAAGTGGTCAAAGCCTGCGGCGTCACCTTTGTCGAAAGCCTCATCGAGCGGGTAATTGAAGAGCGCTGTGCCGGGGATAGTGAAAAAGCTGAGGCTGTTCGCGCGGAATTAGCCGAGGTGCTTGGTGGAACACTTAAAGGGGTGGAACCTGGTTCTGCTAATGCCATGGAGGTAAAAGAAGTTCTCGTTGAGCAGGGACTGTGGTCGCCCTACCTAGAGGTAGGAATCGGGCCTGATCCAGAAGTGTTTACTAAGGCCCCTGTGCTGGCCTCGGTGGGATGGGGCTCCCTGGTGGGCATCCCTGCTTTTTCATCCTGGAATAACCCCGAACCAGAACTGGTGCTCATTGTTAACTCCCGCGGGGTGCCCATAGGAGCGACACTGGGTAACGATGTGAACCTTCGAGATGTCGAAGGACGTAGCGCGTTGCTCCTTGGCAAGGCTAAGGACAATAATGCGCAATCGTCGCTGGGGCCGTTTGTTCGGTTGTTTGACGCGAGCTTCAGTCTGGAACACGCAAGCCAAGAAACCATTCACCTTTCGGTAAACGGTGAAGATGGATACGAAATGCATGGCGTTAATTCTGTCTCTGAAATCAGCAGACCGTTGATGGCTCTCGTGCAGGCTGTGATGGGAGTTCACCATCAGTATCCAGATGGGGTTGCGCTCTACACGGGGACACTGTTTGCCCCCTCTGCCGATCGTGACGTTCCAGGATCTGGCTTTACCCACAAGCCAGGAGACCGAGTTGAAATCTCGAGCACCCATTTGGGGTCGCTAGTTAATACCACTGCGCCCACGGAAGCGTTGGCACCTTGGACGTTTGGAATTCGCGAAATGATCGACTACCTTGGCCGGATTCGGGCAGCGTAAGGACCTGTTTCGAAGGCTCGAAATGCTGGCATTTCATGCCTGGGCGCCTTACGCTTGGTAACACGCAGATAACAAATACATATCCATTTTGCAAGAAGTTGATATTTTTTGATTCAAATAGTTATATAGTGCTATCGAAACCCATGCACCATGGGGATCATCAACTCGAGAGGGAAAAGAATATGACCTTGTATCGCAGAAGCAGCGTGGCTTTCGCCGCGCTAGCAATGTCTACCGGTCTTCTAGTCGCTGGTTGTACTCCAGCGGCAGATACCGCAACAGAAGACAGCACCGCAACCACCGAAGAAGCCACGGCCGGCGGGCCTGACTTCTCCTCGGTGGAGATTGCTCTTGTTCCGGGTGGAGCACACCCTTACTTCCAGCCATGGATTGCTGGTGGCGAAGCTGCCGTTGCTGAGTTCGGAATCGGCACCACCAAATTCAACGAAACCGGTGAATGGGACCAGACCAAGCACAACGCTGCTATTGATTCAATGGCCGCACAGGGTTTCAACGCGTTTGGAATCTTTGGTGTTTCTCCCACCGACATCAACACAACTTTCTCGAACCTTAAGGGTCAGGGATTTGCTGTTGGTTCGTTGGCATCGTGCCCCGCTGGTGACGTGAACGAGGCAGACTTCTGTCTCTCCACCGACACTGGTGAAGCTGCATATTTGGCCACCGTGGCACTGATCGAGCAGATGGGTGGCGCTGGCGCTATCGTCCACTTGACCGGTAACGCTGTGGACTCCAACACCGTGCGTCGTATTGAAGGCGTCCAGAAGGCTATCGATGAAACTGGTGGTGCTGTGACGTTGCTCACCACCATCACCGACATCGACAGCGACTTGCAGTCTGCTCAGAAGGCCGTTACTGACCTTCTCGCTGCACAGGGTGATGCCGTCAACGGAATCGTAACGACTGCTTACAACCCAGCCGTTGCTGCAACCGAAGGCGTGGCCAGCACTGGTCTGCCCATCAAGGTAATCGCTATTGACGACGACTCCATCATTCTTGATGCGATTCGCGATGGCACCATTTCGGGAACTGTTGTTCAGAACCCATGGGGTCAGGGATACGTCGGTAGCTGGGTGCTCGCAGCACTTCAGACCGGTTACTGCACCATGAACGAGCCCGGTCTGTACGTTGACTCCGGTTCCTTCTTGGTAACTACGGAAAATGTCGAGACCTACAACACGGAGCGCGAAGCTACGTCGAAGAGCATCCTCGCAGCGTTCCAGTCCGAGTACATGACCTGTAGCTAGTCCACACGGTTAATCTAGAAGCTTCGGGCGGCCCATTGGGCCGCCCGAAGCCTATGGAATAGAGCAAAACCCCCGTTACCTCAAGGCAAGGAAGCCATGACGACGATTACTGCCGCCCGCGCGTATCTGATCGATATTCCCGTCGAAACGCCCAGAACGGACGCAGTACAGGCTTTTTTGAAGCAAGAAACTATTTTTGTCCACCTTTCCACTGAGGACGGGCTAGAAGGTGTGGGCTATTCCTACACCATCGGTACCGGTGGCACCGCGGTTCTGTCCTTACTCAGGGATTACCTGCTCGAAATGGTCATTGGTATGGATAGTGACCGGATCGAACATATTTGGCGCAGCGCCTACTACGGCACTCGTGCGACCACTACCGGAGCGATCACCTCCTTGGCGGTAGCGGCGATCGACACAGCGCTATGGGACATCCGTGGCAAGCGAACAGGAATGCCGTTGTGGAAGATGGTGGGCGGCGCATCCGATCGGGTCCCTCTCTATGACACCGAGGGCGGCTGGCTTCACATTTCCACCGAAGAACTTGTTCGTGGGGCTATTGACTCTCAGAAGAAGGGTTGGCCCGGGGTCAAACTGAAAATTGGAAAGCCAGACATTTCTGAAGATGTCGAGCGGCTCCGCGCAGTCCGCGAGGCAGTCGGTGCCTCCATGGACATCATGGTCGACGCAAATCAGTCCATGACCCTGGCCCAGGCGCGGCGACGTGTTGACGCACTGCACGAAGTGGGGCTGTACTGGCTCGAAGAGCCTATGCCAGCAGATGACGTGAGCGCCCACCGACTATTGGCTCAATCCACCACAGTGCCAATTGCTGTGGGGGAGAGCCTTTACTCCGCCCAAGCGTTCCAGCAATACCTCCACCACGATGCCGCTGGAATTATCCAAGTTGATGTCGCGCGCGTGGGGGGCATCACGCCGTGGATCAAAGTGGCACATCTAGCCGATACTTACAACGTGACGGTATGCCCGCATTTTTTAATGGAACTCCATGTTTCTTTGGCAGCCGGAATACCTAATGGGAATTATGTCGAACACATTCCCCAGCTCACGGCCGTGACCACACAGCGCATGACCATTGAGAATGGCTGGGCGATTGCGCCGTCAACACCGGGACTTGGGATACCGTGGGATTTTGATGCTGTAGAGAGATTGGTGGTGGGCTAGTGAGCGAAAATCCAGGAAAGACGAGTGCCATGTTGGCTCGATTGGCCTCAGACCAACGGGCCATTCTGGCCGTGTTGGTTATCGCAGTCTTCATTGCTTTTGCTTTGCGGACACCGGCATTTTTGAGCGGACAGTTCGTCATCTTCCCGCTGCTTCGTGACTCAGCGGTGATTACTATCGTGGGGCTTGCCCAGCTGATGACACTGTCGATTGGCCACCTGAATTTGGCGGTGGGCCGGATGGCAGCCGTCTCCGCCATGGTGGCTGGATTTGTCTACGAGCGACTTGGTATGGGAATTATGGCTGGTCTCATCTTGGGTGTGATGACCGGTGCGCTTGTTGGAGCGATTACCGGATACATCATTGTCAAGTCAGGGGTGAATGCGTTTATTGTGACTCTTGCTATGGACTTCGCCCTTCTGGGCCTGGTCACCTTCACCTACATCTCTTTGACCGATGCCGCAGCCTTTACGGTCAAGCCAGCAGGCATGGACGTGGTTCGGGCTGGGTCGCTAGCCGATATTTGCGTCTTCGGTTGGTGTGGGCCGAGCGTTGTTCCGTTGATTTTGTTCCCAGCTTTTGCCATGTTGGCGATTATTTCTTTCGTTTATCACGGCACTCGGTTCGGTCGTGAACTTCTTGCCACTGGTGCGAGCCTTCGCGCAGCTAGGCTCTCCGGAATTGCCGTGGATACTCGGATCATTCAGGCACATACGCTCTCGGGAGCCCTGGCAGGACTAGCCGGAATATTTTTGGGCTATGTCAACGGTTCTTTCTCAGCAGCAATCGGTAGCGAGCTGCTATTGCCCTCGTTCTTAGGCCCGATTTTGGGCGGCACGCTGCTGACTGGTGGTGTTGTGGGAGTGTTTGGGACCCTGCTGGGAACCCTGTTGACGCTAGTGATTAGACAGGGTTTGCTCGTCCAAGGTATTGGTCTTGAGACTCTCAATATTGCCCTTGGCGTGATCCTTCTCCTAGCGCTTTCTGCACCGAAGATAAGACAAGGCCTAGCTCAGTTAATGCGGAGGGGTAAGAACCCATGAAATTCCTAATAAAAAGGTTACGGACGACGGAGTTTTCGCTCACCATTCTGTTCGTCCTGGGTTTCGCTGCACTAGCTGCCACCAGTGGCGGTGTGCTGCTATCGGGGCAGTCCATCAGGAGCTTTTTGACCTACCTCGCGATCCCCATCCTCATCGGCCTTGCACAAATGGTGGTGTTAGCGGTCGGCCAGCTGAACCTCGCTGTGGGCGCCATGGGTGGCGCCTCAGCTGCGGTCATGGCCCAGATGATGGTGCTCTGGGATGCCCCAATTTGGATTGCCTTATTGGCAGGTTTCATAGTGGCGACACTGATGGGTGCGCTCAATGGTTTTCTTGTTGTGGCAACCGGGCTCAATGGCTTCATCATCACATTAGGAACCTTGACGATCCTCGAAGGCGTTCAATACGCGCTTGTTCGAAGTTTCACCATTGACGGCTACCCGGATGCAGTAAAGGCATTTGGGAAAATATCAGTGTTCAATGTGCCGAGTGTTTTTATGGTGGCCATTGCTACCGCGTTAGTGGTCAGCTGGTTCTTCCGCACGAATGTCATCGCCCGTAAAGTCTTGGCCACTGGGGCGAACCCCCTGGCAGCGAGACTCTCTGGTGTGTCCAACCGGTTGTCCATTTTCTTAGCCCACACCCTCTCGGGCGCGTTGGTGGGAGTAGCAGCGATTGTCACCATTACCTCCTTGGGTGGTATTAACCGCTCCATTGGAGGCGACTGGCTTCTCTCGAGTTTCGCAGCGCCCATCATCGGTGGCGTGTTGATGAGCGGCGGGATTGTCGCCATTTACGGCACGGTGATGGCTGCATCCGTTATTCGCTTGGTTGATATTGCTCGAGCCCAATACTCGCTTGACCCATCGGTGGTGAACTTCACGATCGGAACAGTGGTGCTCTCTACCGTTGCTCTGAGCGAGTGGAGGCGCCGTCGCGCGGAACTGCGTCGTCAAAAATTTACGGAGGTAGACAGTGAGTGAAGTACTAAAAGTCCAGAAAGTGTCCAAAAGCTTTCCTGGCGTACGAGCGCTCGACAAAGTCACCATGACCCTCCGAGCAGGCGAAGTTCAGGCTCTGTTGGGGGAGAACGGCGCGGGCAAGTCCACGCTGATTAAAATTCTCACCGGTGTTTATCAAGCTGACGAGGGCGAGTTCCTGATCAATGGGCAGGCAGTGTCTTTTGAATCCCCATTGGAAGCGACTCGCGCGGGAATCGGGGTCGTCCACCAAGAGCGCAACCTGATCCCGTATTTCACCGTTGCTGAAAACATTGTGCTGCAAGATCAACCCCAGCGTTTTGGTCTTATTAATTCGGCGCAGAGGCGCCAGATGGCTTTGAAAGCACTCGAATCTTTGGGTTTGAAAATCGATCCCGATGAAATTGTGCAGAACCTCTCCGTCGCGCAGATGCAGCTAGTTGAAATTGCTAAGGCCTTGGTAACGAAGACCACTGTTTTGCTTCTTGATGAACCCACTGCGTCGATTAGCGGCCAAGAGACCAAGCGCCTCTTTACTGTCATCGAACGTTTGACTAAGCAGGGCACAGCCGTCTTGTTTGTGAGCCACAAGCTCGAGGAGGTCTTTGAGGTTTGTGACACGGTCACCATCTTGCGCGATGGTGAATCTGTCATCGAGTCCTCACCGCTGTCTGATTACTCACAATCCGACATCGTCACGGCTATGGTTGGTCGCCAGCTGGCTGATCGGAAAAAGAGATTCCGCACAGTGACCCGAGAAGATCCAATATTGGAGCTCCAGGGTGTCTCTACGGCCCTGGGGCATGTAGACGTGTCCATGCAACTTCATAAAGGTGAGGTGCTCGGGCTCTACGGTCTCGTCGGCGCTGGGCGCAGCGAGCTCATCCGGAGCATCCTGGGCCTTCACAAAATAACGGCTGGAGAGATTTTTCTCCGGGGTACCCCCGTCAAAATTCGCGATGTCCGTGATGCTTTGCACAAGCACAAGATTGGATATGTTACCGAAAATCGTAAGGAGGAGGGCCTCTTTCTTGATTTCAGTGTCAACAAGAACGTCGCGGTTACGATTTGGCGGCGTATTCAACAACTTCTGGGGATAGTGCGTCACCGTAACGAGGTTGAAGTCGCCGATGAGTACATTGAAAAGCTTGGTATTCGAGTGTCATCTGGAGCTCAGCTAGCTGGCAACCTCTCAGGTGGCAACCAGCAAAAAGTCAGTCTTGCTAAGTGGCTGGCGGCAAATACGGAAATCATTGTCATCGATGAGCCCACTGTTGGGATCGACGTGCGGACCAAGGCCAGTTTCCACGAGTTGATTATGGATCTGGCCGATGAAGGCATGGCCGTTTTGCTCATCTCTAGCGACCTGCCGGAGATGGTCACCATCGCGGATCGAATTATGGTGATGCGGGACTACCAATTCGTGGGCGAGATCTCCAACTCTAAGGAGTACACGGAAATCTCCACCAATGTCATGGATGCCATTCAGACCGGAGCGAAATCTCTGCTCTGATTTAGCGGGGAATACGCAAGCTTGCCATTCCCCCGTCGACAGCAAGAATGGTCCCTGTTGTCGATAGAGACTTGGGATGAGCCAAGTACAAGATTGCGTGGGCGACCTCCGCAGCGGACACTAGGCGACCGATGGGCTGGCGAGCTTCCAGACGTGCACGTTCGCCCGCGGGGTCCTCTGTTTGGCCAAGAAGGCGCTGGACCCAGGGAGTGTCGGCGGTGCCAGGGTTTACTCCATTGACTCGGATTCCAGCGTCGAGAAAATCAGCCGCCATCGACCGGGTCAACGATTCCAGTGCACCCTTAGATGAGCTGTAAACGGCGCGCTGGGGTAACCCAACTGGGGCGGCGACCGAACACGTATTGACGATGACCGGCGAGGTGCCAGAGGCAAGCAGGGGGTAAAGGTGGCGAACCACACGGGCGGTGCCAAACACATTCACGCCGAAGACTTTCTCCCACTCTTCAGGAGTGGCTTCGGTAACGCTTCCGATCGACCCAATGCCGGCATTGTTGATCACGATGTCACAGGTGTTGCCCCACAAGGTGGCGATTGTTTCTGTTGCTTGGCGCACGCTTTCTTCGCTAGAAATATCACAGGAAATAAAGGTTCCAATACCACCAAGGGCGCCCTCTTGGAGGTCAAGTCCGACAACTTCTGCCCCCTGGTTAGCCAATTGCGTGGCAACTTCCAGACCGATGCCAGATCCTGCACCGGTTATGACGGCTTTGAGGCCCTGGAAGTCGTGGCTCATTTGGACCACATCTTTCCTGTGGGGTAGGTGTATTCCTCGATGCTCACGGGTTTCATTTGGGCACCCGCTCCGGGTGCCCTTGGCGCTATGTAGTGGCCATTCTTGACAACGGTTGGGACGACAAAGTGTTCATGGAGGTGGTCCACAAACTCGACCACTCGATCAGGGTGATGTCCTGTGACAGCAATCGAGTCGAACATGGCAAGGTGTTGCACCATTTCGCATAGACCCACTCCACCGGCGTGTGGGCACACGGGGACCCCAAACTTGGCCGCCATGGCAATGATGGCGATGTTTTCGTTCACGCCCGCAACGCGCGTTGCATCAATTTGAAGGAACGAGGTTGCGCCTGCCTGAAGAAGCTGTTTCATCATGATGCGGTTGTGGACGTGCTCGCCTGTAGCAACCCGGATGGGCTTGATGCCGTCTTGAATTGCTTTATGCCCGAGAATGTCGTCGGGGCTAGTTGGCTCCTCCACCCAGTAGATGTTGTCGTCCTCGAGCCCCTTGATCCATTCGATAGCTTCTGCGACGTCCCAAACCTGATTCGCATCGATCGCGAGCGAAATATCGGGGCCGACGGTTTCTCTCACGAGCTTGATGCGCTCGCGGTCGCGCTCAATCGAGCCGCCTACTTTCAACTTAATAAGACGGAACCCATCTGCAACAGCTTCCTTAGCTAGGCGGACCATCGTCTCGTTTGAATAGCCCAACCAGCCCGGGGTTGTCGTGTAGGCAGGGAGGCCTTCGGCCAAAAGGGTTGCTTCATTCGCTGCTCTGTGGGGCTCAGCTTTGGTGAATATTTCCAGCGCCTCGTCTGGTGTTAGCGCATCCGTGAGATAGCGGAAATCGATGAGTTCCACGAGCTGCTTCGGTGAGAGATGAGAGAGCAGCTGCCACAGTGGCTTCTGCTCTACTTTGCACAGTAAGTCCCAGAGTGCATTAATAACGCCCCCGGCAGCCATGTGGGGGATGCCTTTTTCTGGTCCTAACCAGCGCATTTGGGAATCGCGCACAAGACCGCGCCCGATGGCACCTATGCGATCGATGAGGCCTTCTAAGGGTTCACCCACGACGGTTTCGGCAAGTTGACGAATTGATTCGCACTGCAAGTCGTTACCTCTACCGATGGTGAAGACCAGGCTGTGACCTTCTAAGTCGGGGTTATCGGTGCCAAGGACAAGGTAGGCCGCTGAGTAGTCGGGGTCTTTGTTCATCGCATCGGACCCGTGGCCGTGTTGGCCGGTAGGAAAGCGGACATCAAACGTCTGTACCGAGGTTATTTTCGTCACTGTTTCTGGCCTTCCGGGGGATGAAGTGGGAGTGAAACCCATCAAAAGCATATATGATTTGCTAAGAGTCCATATAGATTGGATTGAAAGCGGGAATAATGGAGTTCCACTCGGAGCAAGTCAGTTATGGCCGCGGCGGTTTGAGCATCAGCCGCTTAGGGGTCGGAACCGCCCCGCTGGGGGGCCTGTTCAGCCCCGTTTCGGATGGCGAAGTCGATGCGGTTATTGCTCGCGGAATCGAACTGGGGCTTACCTATTTTGACACGGCTCCCTTCTATGGCAACGGGTCCTCCGAACGACGTATTGGGCAACGCCTTCGAGAAGTGCCCAGGTCTTCTTTCCGGATTTCAACCAAAGTCGGTCGCCTTTTAGTGCCCACCGAGTCCATCGAGCCCACCGGCTATTTTGACTTAGACCCCTTCAATCCTGTCTTTGATTATTCAGCCTCGGGTATCCGCAGGTCATTAGAGGAAAGCCTGGAACGTCTGGGCCTGGACTCAGTAGATATTTTGTACATCCACGATCCCGATGATTACCTCGATCAAGCCATTAACGAGGCCTATCCCGAGCTGGACAAGATGCGCAGCGAAGGTCTTGTCTCCTCCATTGGGGTGGGGACAAACCTCGCAGAAATCGGGGCTCGATTCGTCCGAGAAACCGACATCGATGTTGCCTTGGTCGCGGGGCGTTATACGCTCCTAGACCAGATTGCCCTTGAGGATTTCTTGCCCCAGGCGCTCTCGCGCAACGTGTCAGTCTTGGGCGCCGGGGTATTTAACTCTGGTGTCTTGGTGAACCCAGTGGAAGGGGCAACCTACAATTACGAACCCGCCCCCGAAGAGATTCTCACTCGCGCCCGCAAAATTCATCACATCCTCGCGCCACACAATGTCTCGCTTGCGTCGGTCGGCCTTCAATTTCCCCTCAGACACCCCGCCGTGAAGGCAGTGGTGTCGGGTGTGCGCAGCGTGAAAGAGTTGGAGGGCAACGTCGTCGACTTTGATGCGCCTGTGCCCTCTGAAGTATGGGACGAGCTCGAAAGCGCAGGGCTTATCGGCCCACCTCACTCCTAATGGCTCGCGTTGTCTTCGCCTCGGCATCGCGCCAGACCAGCACCATTGTGGTGCGGGACTGGCTCCTAGCCGACGGCCCACTGCACTTAGGCCTCGCACATTATTTATTGGGCCACCGCAGCGAACCCTTTGTGATTATTTCCCGCGGCCTTCTCGCGGGCAGACCGGTTGTCGGCGCTCAGGTGGCCTCGGTTACTGCAGTTTCCCCGCAAAGTGGAGGGATTGCGGAAGCCGAGATTGAAGGGCCCATCGCGGATGCCCTATTTCGACTAGGTCTGGACGCCATTGTGGTCACTGGAGTGGCCCAGGAAACGCTGGGGCTCGACATTAGTGGGCCCTCGGATCAGCTGAGGGTGAAGTGGGAGCTATCGCGTGCAGCTAAAGATGCCACGGTCTGGAGCGCCGATGCCAGAGTGAGATCGAGCCCAGGGGATGTGGTTCTCACCACAGGTCGCTTGGGAATGGCAGGGCATCAGGCTGCCTCCATCGTGGCCAATAATGGTTTCCCGACAACCCAAGGCGGTCTAGGTGCTGTTCTTGGCCACCACAATCTCAAATACATCTGGTGCCATGGCCTGGATCACCCCGCGGAGATGACGGAACGTGAGCGCTCGATAACCGAAGACTATGAGGCGGCAATCGAGGCCAACCCCCTGACAAAGAGCGAAAAAGACCTTCCAGGTTTTGCTTTCTGGCCCACGGAAAAGCTTGTGGGTTATGTGGGCTCGGATGGGTTCTCGGGTGCAGCGGGTCCCGGGCTTTCACTGTTTTCTGCGCAGAGCTTTAGCGATTTTGCCACCGATGATGGTGCGCTCGCCTGCCCGCACTGCCCTCAGGCGTGCCTCAAATCGTTCGCCACTGATGCGGGTGCGCCACTCGATGGCGGTCGTGCTCATCAGCTAGGTGTCAGCGCCCGCGCGAGCCAGAGTAACGAGACTGACGCGGCTGCGCTTATTGCCTTCAACGCGCGTTGTCATGAACTCGGCGTTGAGCACCTGAGCGCTGATGAAGCTCTTCGTTTGTATCAGCCGGATACCACCGACGACCCAGCAGCGGTGCTGGAAAAAGCGCTGGAGACCTTCCCCGACGGGGTTGGCTCCGCCATGCGAGTGAAAGGGATGGCGCTGCCACCTTTTGACCCCCGAGCGAATCAGGGACTTGCTGTGGGCCTTGCGCTCAACCCCACCGGTCCGCGTTATGACGTCTTAGAACACGACATCGATTTTGAGGCCGGGCAGCCGTGGCTCACCAGGGATGGTTTGGAGGCTGACTTTGGGGTGAGCCCTGAAGGCTTGCCCATGGGGACCCTGGATCACCGGCGCCACCAATCGATTGTGTCCCTGTGGCAGACCTGGAGTGCCTTAGACGCGCTGGGTATATGCGAATATGCGGCCCCGCCTGCCCGGGAGCTCACCATTTCGGGTATCTGCTCGCTGGTCACCGATGCGACCGGTGAGAGCTTTGATTCCTCAGATTTGGTAGCTCTGGGAACGTTGCGATTGGGGATCTTGAGGGATATCAATGCGACGTTAGGGATGACGCATTCCCAGGACACGTTGCCGCAGATTTTTTTTGACGCCCCCCTGCCAGAGGGGCCCTTGTCGGGGGCATCGATTGATCGGGTTGAATTTGGCGTCGCCTGTGACTTTGTTCGAGAAAAATTTGACTGGTCACCTGATGGTGTCCTCGAAGGGAGCAAGATGCGTGGCCAAATAGATGACGTCATCGCGCACGCGGAGAACATTTGGGAAGGAGTGTTGCTATGAATCACGTGGTCTGGACGCAATGGGACGACATGGTGGCGCCGGAGGGAATTACGTTGCTTGGCCCGGCTACTGCGCCACCGGGTTCTCCGGCACTCGCCGATGTGACGTTTTACGTTCCTACGTATATGTCCGGAGCAGCGGGACTTTCGCTCTTAGAGCACATGCCTAAGCTGCAGTATTTGCAAATGCCCAATGCTGGGTATGACGATGCGTTATTGCATCGAAGAGAAGGTATGGCAATTTGTAACGCTCAGGGCGTGCACGATATTTCGACTGCAGAACTTGCCCTTGCTCTCACGTTGGCATCCTTGCGTGGTTTGGACGAGTTCGCCCGGGCTCAACCTCATGGCGAATGGCTTCAGGCGACGAGGCCTGCCCTTGCTTATAAACGCGTTGGCCTGATCGGCTTTGGATCTATTGGTCAGACCATTGCCCGCTTGTTGGAGCCTTTTCATGTGGACTTGGTGGCCTTTTCTCGATCAGGTCGAGATGGATCCCACACCATGGACGAGCTTGATGGGCTGTTGCCAAGTTTTGATGTCGTGATTTTGATTGTCCCGGCTACTGCAGAGACGACACATTTGATCGGTACCAAACGTTTGGGCCTGATGAAAGATGGCGCACTACTGGTCAATGTCGCCAGGGGCGTTGTCGTGGACACCGACGCGTTGGTCAGCGAACTAGAAAAGGGCCGGATTAAAGCCGCCATCGACGTTATGGTTCCTGAACCACTACCGCCAGAACACCCGCTCTGGCGGGCACCTGGGGTATTGATCTCCCCTCATGTTGGGGGCAACTCCAGCGCCTTTGAGCCGGGGATGAGGGCTCTTCTCGCCCGACAATTTGATCGCCTGATAGCCGGAGAGCCACCGCTTTACATCGTTGCTGAAGGAAAAGGAGAGTAGAGAGTATGAGAATTGATTCTCACCATCACGTCTGGGATTTATCTGTTCGGGCACAGGACTGGATGGAAGGCGACGCACTTAAGCCGATATCCAGAACCTTCACGATGGACGACATGAACCCCGCCCTTGCCGAGTCCAACATCGATTTCACCGTCATCGTCCAGACTGTCGCGGTGATGGAGGAGACCCCAGAGTTTCTTGACATTGCCGCCAGTCACCCCAAAGTTGCCGGCGTTGTCGGCTGGCTTGATATGGAGGCCGAGGATATTACCCCCGCGTTGGAGAGCCATTTGGCTCACCCTGCTGCCCGTCATCTGGTCTCGATTCGAGACCTGGCGCAGTACAAAGAAGACCCCAAGTGGCTTGCTCGCAACGGGGTCGTGGCAAACCTGCAGCGACTGGGGAAGAGGGGGATCTCCTACGACCTTCTCACCCTGGCGCATCAGTTACCGGCTGCGATAGACGCCGTTCGAGCCTGCCCACAGACTCAGTTTGTTCTGGACCACATCTCTAAACCCAATATTGCCGATGGCGACATCGACCAGTGGTCGCGAGATGTTCGAACTCTTGCCGCCTTGCCCAACGTGGTGGTAAAAGTTTCGGGAATGGTTACCGAAGCGACGTGGACTGACTGGACCCCTGAAACATTTAGGCCCTATGTGGATGTTCTCACGGAGTCATTTGGACCCGAGCGCATGATGTTTGGCTCGGATTGGCCAGTGTGCCTTGTGGCCGGTGGATACGGGGACATTGTGGGCGTTGTCGAGACCCTTACTTCAAGCTGGTCTGCCGCTGAACAACAAGCGATCTGGAGCGGCACCGCAATATCTGCGTATCGCCTAGAAGGGCTGCTCGCATGAGCGTCAAACGCCAACTCCCGACTTGGAAGACAATTAAGCCTTTGCTGGGTGGGTCACCCTCCGGCATGTTTGGGGGCGATCGCGCCCTGGCCCGGGTGCAAACAATCGGGGAATTGCGCGACCTCTCCGCGCGACGAGTTCCCAAAGCGGTCTTCGATTACGTTGAAGGCGGCGCTCTCCAGGAGCTCAGCATTGAGCGGTCGAAAGATGCTTATCGTCGGGTTGAATTTAGGCCGAGGGTTTTGCGTGGGGTTTCCGAAGTGGATCTTCATCGAACCGTTTTGGGCAAGCCGACATCGATGCCCTTGATCCTTGCCCCCACGGGCTACACCCGCATGATGCATTACATGGGTGAATACGCGGTTGCTGCGGCAGCGGCTAAAGAAGATCTGATTTACACGCTCTCCACTATGGGTACGGTTTCGCCTGAAGATTTAGCACGCGCGGTCCCTGACGGCCGTAGGTGGTTCCAACTCTATTTGTGGCAAAACCGCGACCAGTCCCGAGAGATGATCCGCCAGGCACGTAATGCTAATTTCGAAGCACTGGTGCTGACCGTTGATACTCCTGTAAGCGGACAACGATTGCGCGACAACAGGAATGGGCTAACAGTTCCGCCTAAAGTGACGGCAAAAACGTTCCTCAATATGGCAACCAAGCCAAAATGGTGGGCAAACCTCCTCACCACACCGCCGCTTGAATTCGCTGCCATGCGGGGGTATGACAAGTCATTGTTTGAACTGGCGAAACTCATTTTTGACCCCACGGTAACCCTTGCCGAAATCCCTTGGCTTCAGGAAGAGTGGGGCGGCCCGCTGTTAGTTAAGGGAATCCAGACGGTGGAAGATGCCCTCGAGATGAAAAAACTGGGCGTCCAAGGGATTGTGCTCTCCAATCACGGTGGGCGTCAGATGGATCGTGGATGCGCGCCTTTGGAGATCCTGCCTGAAGTGCGAAACGCGGTCGGTGATTCCATGGAGGTCTACGTTGATGGCTCCGTTCTCAACGGTGGAGACGTGCTTGCTTCTGTGGCGATGGGTGCCACGGGAACTCTGGTGGGGCGCCCCTATCTCTATGGGCTCATGGCTGCAGGCCAGGCTGGCGTTCATAAGATGGCATCCTTGTTCCGAGATGAAATGGAAAACACCATGAAGCTCTTGGGTGTTGACCACATCGACAAACTTGATAATGCCTATGCCAAGCTACGTAACGCATAAGAACACAAAAGGGACAGACACCATGGCACTGATCGAATCCATTAATCCCGAAACCGGTGAAACACAGTTCGAGGCTCAGGAAGAGTCAACCTCAGATGAGGTGAATCTCAGTGTTCAGCGCGCACGTTCCCTTGCCAGGACCTGGAGCATGACCTCCTATGCGAATCGGGCCGGGGTTTTGGAGGCAATTGCTAACGCCCTAGATGGTGCATCTCCAGAGCTTGCAGAGCTTGCCCATAGTGAAACAGCTCTGGGAGTAGATCGGCTGGTGGGAGAAATTGCGCGCACCACTTTTCAACTTCGACTCTTTGCTGACGCCCTGCGCTTGGGAAAACTTGGGGAAATCGAAATTGACGAACCGGTAGCTGGTGCCCCACCCGCTGGGCGCCCGCACCTTGTCCGCCATCTGATCGGCATCGGCCCCGTAGCTGTTTTCGGTGCCGGTAATTTCCCGTTCGCGTTTGGCGAGTTAGGGGGCGACACCGCAAGCGCTTTGGCTGCGGGATGCCCGGTCATAGTTAAAGAGCACCCGGGACACCCCGTCTTAGCTCGCACCGTGATAAAGCTCAGCCAAGATGCAATTGCTGGCTCAGGCTATGACCGAGATCTTATTCAAGGCATCCGGGGTCTCGTGGCAGGGCAAGAGTTAGTTCAGCACCGTGAAATTAGGGCTGTTGGGTTCACTGGTTCTCAACTGGCGGGTCGTTCGCTTTTCGATCTTGCCAGCAAAAGGCCCGAGCCTATTCCCTTCTATGGAGAATTGGGCAGCATGAACCCGGTGTTCATCACCCATGCCGCCCTGGCGGCTAGGAAAGATCAGATTGCCACCGATGCTGCTGGGGCAATATCCATTGGTAAGGGACAGTTTTGCACCAAGCCAGCCGTGCTGTTTGTTCCTGACGATGATGAATTTCTGACGTTATTAACCCAAGGGTTGAGTGTGATCGCCAGTGGCCCCTTGTTATCGCCGTCCTCGAAGGATCGTTTTGTGGCGAGCGTTGCTCGCGTTAGCAGTGTCGGTGGGGTGGAGGAACTCTTGTCCGCCTCTCGCGGTGAGGGGCTCTATGACGTGAGCCCCGGGTTGCTCGTGACCACGCTGGAAAACTTTCTTGCTCATGCGCCGGCGCTCTTACAGGAATGTTTTGGTCCGATAGCGCTTGTTGTTCGGGTCTCACAGGATGCTGACTTGGCTTCGGTCGTGCCCGCTTTGGAGGGATGCCTGGTGGCTTCTATTCAGGCCGAACCGTCCCTTGATCAGGAGCTTGTTCGCTCTCTGATGGGGCCGCTTTCAGAGGTTGCTGGTCGGATTGTGCTCAATGGTTGGCCCACTGGTCTCGCTGTCGCGCCTGCCCAAAACCATGGTGGCCCTTATCCCGCTTCCACCTCACCGATTCACACTTCGGTGGGCCTACACGCTGCCGAGCGCTTCTTGCGCCCGCTCGTAGTCCAAAACGCCAGTAAAGAAGCGTGGCCAGGTCTGGATGATCTTTGGGGTTCGTTCTAGGACATTGTTGCGGGCACACATACTGAGCGAATCGTGCCCAGATTGGAAATTGTGGTCTCCACTACCTGGCCAGGAGCCAAGTAACGAGGTGGCTTGAGGCCCATTGCAACACCCGCAGGAGTGCCGGTGTTAATGATGTCACCGGGGAAAAGCTCCATACAGTTGCTCAGGTAGCGCACCACTTCGGCAACGGGAAAAATCATGTCACTGGTAGTGGAGTCTTGGCGGGATTCGCCATCAACACTGCAGGTCATCGTTTGGTTTTGAGGATCGAAATCCGAACTGGTTTCAATCCAGGGCCCACAGGGATTGAATGTCGGGAAAGACTTGCCCTTGTCCCATTGACCACCGCGCTCAAGTTGCCAGTGGCGCTCTGAGACATCCTGAGACACGGTATAACCGAGTACTGCTTCCAGGGCGGATTTGTGGTCGCTTGCGTAGCGCAGCCTCTTGCCGATAACGATGGCGAGTTCCACTTCATAGTCAGTGGCCGTTGATCCTGGAGGGATTTCAATGTCGTCATGAGGGCCGACGAGGCAGTCAGGCGCTTTCATAAAGATCACGGGTTCGCTCGGAATAGCTGACCCTGTTTCTTCCGCATGCTTTCGGTAGTTCAGCCCAATGCACACGATTTTTGTGGGCTTAAAAATAGGGGCACCAATTCGTGTGTGTGAAACGTCTAAGCGAGGTAAACCAGAAAGGTCGGCCGCGCTGACGGTAGCGATTGCGCCTGCGCTCAGTGTTTCTCTTGACCAATGAGGAACAAGAGACTCCACGTTAATAGCACTTGTGGGGCTCTCAAAGACCACGGGCACTTCGTGATGGACCGCACCGACATGACCAATTTTCATCGCAGTTCCTTCGTATTGGGGGGAGAGCCTCTTCCGCGGCCCTCTGCTAAATCATATATGATTTAGGCAAATCGTAGAAAGGCTCGATCGTGACGGATTCGACAGCAGATAACGCGCCCTCACGGCGGAGCCAAGAATGGTTTGGTGGAACGGGTCGAAATGGATTCATCCACCGTTCCTGGATGCGCAATCAAGGCTTTGCCCCGGACGTCTTCGATGGCCGGCCCGTCATTGGTATTGCCACCACGTGGTCGGAGTTGACCCCCTGTAATGCTCACCTAAGAGCGGTTGCCGAAGCCGTCAAGAGAGGCGTCTGGGAGGCCGGGGGTTTGCCGTTGGAGTTCCCGGTGATGAGCCTGGGTGAGCCCATGATGCGCCCGACCACCATGCTCTATCGCAACCTGCTTGCCATGGAGGCGGAGGAGCTCATCCGGGCAAACCCACTCGATGGGATCGTCATGCTCACTGGTTGCGACAAAACCACACCAGGCTTAGTGATGGGGGCGGCAAGTGTCGATTTGCCCTCGTTGCTGATTACCGGCGGGCCCATGCTCAATGGGAAGTTCCGTGGCAAGGACATTGGTTCGGGAACAGATGTCTGGAAATTCACTGAAGCACACCGCGCGGGAGAGATGACCAGCGAAGACCTCACAGAGGCCGAAACCTGTATGGCCCGAAGCGCTGGCCACTGCATGACGATGGGGACCGCTTCAACGCTGGCCTCGCTTATGGAAACATTGGGGCTTCAACTCAGCGGTAGCGCGGCAATTCCTGCCGTCGATTCGCGACGATTCGCTATGGCTCAGCTCGCAGGCCGAAGGATTGTTGCCATGGTCCATGAAGATCTCACGATGTCAAAACTGTTAACTCGCGAATCTTTCGAAAACGCCATCATGGCTAATGCGGCGTTTGGTGGGTCCACCAATGCCATCGTCCATCTCTTGGCCATTGCCGGGCGCCTAGGAATTGAACTCAACCTCACGGACTTTGACGCGATTGGCCGCAAAATTCCCTTGCTCGTCAATTTGATGCCCGCCGGCGAGTATCTGATGGAAGATTTCTACTATGCCGGTGGTGTTCCCGCGGTTCTCTCCGAGCTCCGGCACGTGTTGCATGTTGACGCAAAAACAGTGTCTGGACAAACCATTGGTGAAGATATTGAAGGGGCGCCGTGTTACAACCGAGCCGTAATCTCAACCTGGGATGCACCAATTCAACCGGCCGGATCTAGCACCGCAGTATTGGTGGGCAACTTAGCCCCCAAGGGAGCAGTGTTGAAGATCTCAGCCGCGAGCCCGCACTTGTTGCGACATCGCGGCCCCGCCCTAGTCTTTGACCGCAATGAAGATTACATTGCCGTAGCGGATGATCCCACTCTGGATGTGAGCGCGGATACCGTCCTCGTAGTCCGAAACGCAGGGCCTAAGGGCTATCCGGGATTCCCCGAAGTGGGCAATATGCCCCTACCCAAAAAACTGCTTGATGCTGGTATTACTGACATGGTGCGCATTAGTGACGCTCGCATGAGTGGCACCGGGTTTGGCACGTGTATCTTGCATGTAAGCCCTGAATCCGCGGCCGGCGGACCATTAGGTATCGTGAAATCAGGTGACATGATTTCGCTCGATGCGGAGGCCAGAACCCTCATTCTCGAGATTTCCGATGAGGAGATGGCCGCCAGGTTGAGTGTGTATGAGCCTCAGGTGGCCCCCGCAACCAGGGGCTGGGAACAGCTTTACGTGCAGCACGTTAACGGCGCTGACAGTGGCGCAGATTTCGATTTCCTCGAGGGATCCAGCGGAAGCAAACCCTCTCGGCACTCCCACTAAGAACAGGTTGACACATCATGAAACGCAGATTCCCTAGACCCAGTGAACTGGCACCCTTGTTGCGGTTTAAAACGCCAGAGTTCAACGGTAAAAAGAGGCGCCTGGATCGGGCATTGACCATTTGGGACCTTCGTGACATTGCAAAACGACGCACGCCCAAAGCACCGTTTGATTACACCGATGGCGCAGCTGAGTCGGAAGTGGCGCTTGCTCGAGCTCGCGAGGCTTTTGGCGATATCGAATTTAATCCCAGCATTCTCAAGGACGTGTCGAAAGTTGACATGTCCAGAGAAGTACTGGGTGGGATGAGTGCTTTGCCCGTGGGGATTGCGCCCACTGGATTTACCCGCATGATGCACGCTGAAGGTGAAATCGCTGGGGTGAAAACCGCCGAGAAATGGGGTATTCCCTTTGCGCTTTCCACCATGGGTACTCGGTCGATAGAAGAGGTTGCCGCCGCTGGCCCCAATGCCAGGAAGTGGTTCCAGCTTTACATGTGGAAAGACCGAGACCGTTCGATGGAATTGGTCGATCGAGCCCACAAAGCTGGATTTGAGACACTCCTTGTCACGGTTGATGTTCCTGTAGCGGGAGCAAGATTGCGAGACAAGCGCAACGGATTCTCAATTCCGCCAGCGCTGACGCTAGGCACCGTGCTCAATGCGCTCCCACGCCCCTGGTGGTGGGTAGATTTTCTGACCACTGATCCTCTGCAGTTTGCCTCGCTCTCCAAGTGGGAAGGGACCGTTGGCGAACTTCTTGACTTTATGTTTGACCCAACGGTCACCTACGAAGATTTAAAGTGGATTAAGAGCCAGTGGCCCGGGAAACTCGTGGTCAAGGGCGTTCAGACAGTGGAGGACGCGAAGAAACTGGCGGCAATCGGCGTGGATGGCATTGTGTTGTCCAATCACGGCGGCCGCCAACTTGACCGATCAGCTGTTCCCTTTCACGTCTTGCCTGAAGTGGTTAAGGCAGTGGGGAAACAGACTGAAGTCCACCTGGACACGGGAATCATGTCCGGCGCTGACATCGTTGCGGCAGTCGCACTGGGCGCGAAGTTCACGATGGTCGGTCGCGCATATCTTTATGGGCTGATGGCCGGTGGCCAAGAGGGCGTCCACCGGACTTTCGAGATTTTGTCTGAACAACTTGCTCGGACCATGCAATTACTGGGCGTGACCAATCTCGAGGAGTTGGAACCGCGGCACGTGACACAGCTTCGCAGGCTAACCCCGCGTTAGGCGACTCCAGCGTGACTCAACCCAGCGTGACTCTACCCAGCGCTCGCGTGCTCATTGCACCGGATTCCTTCAAAGGCTCCCTGGGGGCGCCTGAGGTGGCGAAAGCTCTCGTACAAGGAATTCACAAAGCGAGACCTCTGCTGGACTGCGTGCCCCACCCCTTAGCTGATGGCGGTGAGGGAACCCTTGATGTGTTGGCATCCTCGGGCTTTGAACTTGTGGACGTCTCGGTGGTTGATCATCGTGGCCAAAAAGTCGTCGCCCAATTGGCAATGCGTGACGATGTGGTGGTCGTGGAATCCGCTCAGGCATGCCCTTTCACTCCGGGCGCTAGCGCTGCAGATGCGCTGAGTGCCTCCACTCGAGGCGTGGGGATGATGATTGCTGCCGCTTTAGATCTCGGTTTATCCCGGGTATATCTGGCCGTGGGCGGAACGGCGACAACCGATGGCGGCGCAGGAATGCTCTCAGAGCTTGGAGTGAGATTCTTGAACCACCAGGGTGAGAATATTCCTGCTGGTGGTGTCGGACTAGTCGATTTACATTCGGTTGAGCTCAGCGGTCTCGATGCGCGCTTAGCTGATGTTGAGGTTGTGCTGCTCTCCGATGTCGATAACCCGCTGCTTGGTCCCATGGGGGCCGCAGCAGTTTTTTCGCCTCAAAAAGGTGCTGATCGCGCAGCCGTTGAACTCTTGGAACAAGGCCTTAGCCACTACGCCGATTTGGTCGCACCTGGCCAGGTTCAGGCCTCAGGCGGCGGGGCAGGTGGCGGACTTGGCTTTGCCGCTCTTGCCGCTCTCCACGCTAGGCGGTGTTCTGGAGCTCAAGAGATCATGGCTCTCACCGGTTTTGATAAGGCACTGGAATCAGTGTCGCTGGTCATCACCGGCGAAGGATCTTTTGACGACCAAAGCACTCGTGGCAAAGTGCCCTCGGTTGTTATCGACGCCGCCCTGGCGCGAGGGATTCCGGTGGTGGTCGTGTGTGGGGTTGATAAGCGATCAGCTAC
>ERZ890510.827-NODE-827-length-22657-cov-9.025219_pt1 | contig 22657 bp, 19 predicted proteins | sample MGYA00521265_ERZ890510 | MGnify/ENA primary metagenome ERZ890510 (study PRJEB32303, sample SAMEA104408624) | aquatic metagenome | biome: Brackish water; feature: Chemocline; material: water | place: Baltic Sea | collected 2014-10-26T21:54:00 | depth 110 m ...
AACAAAATCCGAAAGAGGACATTTCTATTGCAACCAATGCGGACATTTCTAAATCGAATCGCGCAGGGCTTCTTGCGTAGGGGCAGAGAGGTGGAGCATTCTGGGGGCCACGCACCGAGAGGTGCGGGGCCGGCCCCGCCTCCGGTCAGTCGATTACGGCGCCCGATGTGGCGCGTTCCTCAACGAAGGGAGTCGTCGATGCAACCCACAAATACCCGGGACCCGCAGTACTACCACCGGGTGGTGGATTGCCAATGGGCTTGCCCGGCACATACGAACGTTCCGGAGTACATTCGGCTTATCGCCGAGGGCAAGTACACTGAGTCGTACATGCTCAATCGCAAGTCCAACGTCTTTCCGGGGATTTTGGGGAGAACGTGCGACCGCCCGTGCGAGCCGGCCTGCAGGCGGGTGCGTGTTGAGGACGAGCCGGTTGCGATCTGCCGACTGAAGCGAGTGGCGGCCGACCTCCGTGATGACGTCACGGCGTTGCTCCCGCAGGCGCCAGACGTAAAAAATGGGAAGCGCGTGGCACTTGTTGGCGCCGGCCCGGCTTCATTGACGGTGGCGAACGACCTCATGCCGCTGGGTTATGAGGTGGTCATCTTCGAGGCACTGCCGAAGCCCGGCGGCCTCATGCGCACGAATATTCCCTCGTTTCGGTTGCCGGCGAAGGTGCTGGACGAGGAGATGGGCTACATCCTCGATATGGGCGTGGAGATCCACTACAACCATCGAATCGAGAGCTTGAAGGCGCTCCTTGAGGACAAGAGCTTCGATGCGGTCTTCATTGGTACCGGAGCGCCCAAGGGCAAAGAGCTCGACATTCCTGGCCGCGAAGAAGCGGACGCGAACGTCCACATCGGCATCGAATGGCTTGAGTCGCTGCACTTTGAGCATATCGATTCGATCGGTGAGAAGGTCTTGGTGATCGGCGTCGGGAATACCGCCATGGATTGCTGCCGGAGCTCGCGGCGGATTGGCGGAAAAGACATCAAGGTCATGGCGCGCAAGTCGCGTCCGTACTTCAAGGCGTCGCCGTGGGAACTAGAAGACGCCGAAGAAGAGCGCATTGAGATTGTGGTGAATCATGCACCCCAGCGCTTCGTTGTTGAGGACGGGAAGCTCACGGGCATGATGTTCGACATCGTCGAGTGGGAGGAGAACGAGAAGGGACGACTGGTCAGCACCACAACGAGGGAGGTCTTCCTTCCTGCGGACGACGTGATTCTCGCGATCGGGCAGGACAATGCCTTCCCTTGGATCGAACGAGACATCGGTATTGAGTTTGGTGATTGGGACATGCCGGTGGTGGACCGCGCCACATTCATGACCACACGCGAGGGCGTCTTCGTGGGTGGGGACGCGGCGTGGGGTCCTGAGAACATCATCTGGGCGGTCGAGCATGGTCACCAGGCGGCCATCTCGATTCATCAGTACTGCCAGGGCGAGCCGGTAGGCGATCGCCCGCCGTTCGGGATGAACCTCGTGTCGACCAAGATGGGCTTGCACGAGTGGCGCTACTCGAATGACTACAACCCGGCCGACCGCACCGAGATGCGCTACGAGGACCTCGAGAAGCGTCTCTCGGACATGCACGTCGAGGCGGAACTAGGCTTCGATGTCGCACAGACGATTCGGGAGGTACAACGCTGCCTCAACTGCGACATCCAGACGGAGTTCGAGGCCAAGCTGTGCATCGAATGTGATGCCTGCATTGATGTGTGTCCGGTCCAGTGCCTGACGATGACACCCGACGGTGAGGAGGCGGAGCTGCGGCTGCGGTTGTCAGCCCCTGCCGAAAACACGAGTCAGGCCCTGTTCGTCTCCGGTGCTCTCCCGCAGACGGGCCGCATCATGGCCAAGGACGAAGACCTTTGTGTCCACTGTGGGCTGTGTGCAGAACGTTGTCCAACGGCTGCTTGGGACATGGTGGAGTTTGACCTTCTTAACCCTTATGCGGGACATGAAACGTGGTCTACGACGAAAGCTCCGGCGTAAACGACTTCGCGCTCAAGATCGCGACGGTCAACGGCACGGGGTCGGCGAGCGCGAACGGCCTGTTGTTGCAGGCGCTGTTCCGCATGGGGATTCCCGTGTCAGGCAAGAACGTCTTTCCGTCCAACATCCAGGGGCTTCCGACTTGGTATGAGGTCCGTGTAAACGGGGACGGCTACACCGCCCGGAGCCCGAACTTCCAACTGATGGTGGCGATGAATCCGCAGAGTTACGCGCGTGATATCGCGGAGGTACAGGCTGGGGGATGGGTCCTTTACGACAGTAGCCGACCACTCGGTCCCGAACTGGGCCGGGATGACGTGACGTTCCTGGGTGTGCCGTTGGCGGAGATGTGTGTGGACAAGTTCGATGGGTCCCGCGTCCGCATCTTGATGAAGAACATCACCTACGTCGGGGTTTTGGTGGCGCTGCTCAAGATCGACATGGACGTCATCAAGACGATGCTGGAGGAGAAATTCTCCACCAAGAAGCATCTGATGGATGCCAACTTCATGGCGATCGAGATGGGCTACAACTATGCGATGGAGCACTTCGATTGCCCGTTGCCGATTCAGCTGGAGCCCCTGGATAAGACCAAGGACTGCGTCATGGTCACCGGGAATGCGGCCGCCGCGCTGGGGTGCGTCTATGCCGGAGCGACAGTGGGCGCCTGGTACCCGATCACGCCGTCGACGTCCCTCATGGATGGATTCACGGAGTACTGCGAACGTTTTCGGGTCGATCCTGAGACGGGCAAGAACAATTTCTGCATCATCCAGGCGGAAGATGAGTTGGCCGCGGCGGGGATGGTGATCGGCGCGAGTTGGATGGGCGCCCGGTCGTTCACGCCAACGAGTGGCCCAGGCATCTCGCTCATGAGCGAGTTCATCGGGCTGGCCTATTACGCCGAGGTCCCGGCTGTCTTTTTCGACGTGCAGCGCACGGGCCCTTCCACGGGTATGCCGACCCGGACACAACAAGCCGATCTACTATTGTGCGCGTATGCTTCGCACGGCGATACAAAACACATCGTTCTCATTCCCGCGAATCCCAAGGAGTGCTTCGAGTACGCGGTCGCCGCGTTCGACCTGGCGGAGCGGTTCCAGACGCCAGTTTTCGTGCTGAGCGATCTCGATATCGGTATGAACGACTGGATGATCCCGAGGCTCGAATGGGACGACACGTATCGTCCGGATCGGGGCAAGGTTCTCTCCGCCAAGGAGATCGGGGAGTTGGAGACTTTCTACAGATACCTGGATGTCGACGGCGACCACATCGCGGCGCGTACCCTCCCGGGAGTCCACCCAAAGGGGGCGTACTTCACACGTGGCTCTGGGCACGACAAGCACGGCCGTTACACTGAGGAGTCACAGGCATACATCGAAGTAGTCGATCGAATACGGGCCAAGGTGGCGTCTGCGGGGGATCACGTCCCGCAGCCCGAGGTCCACCAGGCCGGAAGCGGTTCTTCTGTGGGGATGATTTCTATGGGCGGATGTCACTGGGCCGTGCTTGAGGCGCGTGACGACATGATGCGCCATGGAATCGAAGTCGACTACCTGAGGGTGTGTGGCTTCCCGTTCAACGACGTCGTGGAACGCTTCCTCGAGGCGCACGACACGGTGTTCGTCGTCGAACAGAATCGGGACGCACAATTGAGATCACTACTTCTGCTCGAGACCGGATGCCCCAAGGAGAAGCTGATGTCGATTCAGTACTACGGAGGGCAACCGCTGAGTAAGGGTCACGTCCTGGAAGGCATCATGCCTCACTTGGAATCCCTGAAGGCGGAGGCGACCTCATGAGCTACATCAAGAAGCCGAGTGCGCGACACCCTCGCATGAAGGTGAACGCGCTCGGCCTGACTGCGCGTGACTATGAAGGCACTATGTCGACGCTGTGTGCCGGGTGTGGCCACGACTCAATCACTGCGGCGCTCGTGCAGACATTTTTCGACCTGGACGTTGAGCCGCATATGGTGGCCAAGATGTCCGGCATCGGTTGCTCGTCCAAGACTCCGGCGTACTTCGTTAGTGAGGCGCATGGATTCAACTCGGTACACGGGCGGATGCCTGCGGTGGCCACCGGAGCGAATGCCGCCAACCAGAGCATGCTTTATGTGGGGATTTCCGGAGACGGTGATTCTCTTTCGATCGGGCTCGGCCAATTCTGCCACGCCGTTCGTCGAAACGTGAACATGCTCTATCTCCTTGAGAACAACGGCGTCTACGGCCTTACCAAGGGACAGTTCTCCGCGTCGGCGGACATTGGGACGAAGTCCAAGAAGGGCGAGGTGAACGGCCAGGGGCCGATCGATGCCGTCAACGTCGCCCTCACGTTGGGCGCGACGTTTGTGGCCCGTTCATTCTCGGGTGATAAAGAACAGTTGATCCCGCTCTTAAAGGCGGGCTTCGCACACAAAGGTTTCGCGTTCATCGACATCATCTCACCCTGTGTGACTTTCAACGACCACCAAGGCTCTACGAAGAGTTACGCGTACACGCGCTTCCACAACCACGAGGTCATTGAGACGGACTTTGTGCCGCTACGTCATGAAATCAAAACGGCGTATCCAGAGGGTACGACCAGGGCGGTGAAGTTGCACGACGGCAGTACGGTGTATTTGCGGAAGTGCAGCGAGGACTACGATCCGACGGATCGGGCGGCCGTGATTGAATACCTGGGGGGAGTCGTCCGTCGCGGCGAAGTGGCCACGGGTTTGCTCTATCTCGGTGAGGCAGGGCACGACCTGCATGAGTTTTCCAATACGGTGGATCAGCCCCTGGTGAACGTGCCTTATGAGGCTCTTTGCCCGGGGAGCTCGGCGCTTAAGGAGATCCAGAAGGAGTGGTGGTAGGCCGGCGATTCTGATGGATCGCAAGGAACTGATCCGACAGTACAAAGAGACCCCCCGGCCAGCGGGCGTGTACCGGGTCGTGCATACGTCGAGCGGCCGGACGCTTTTTGGCTCAAGCTTCGACGCCCCTGCGATGCTGAACCGAGTCCAGGCGCAGCTCAAGATGCGCGGGCATCCGAATCCGCAGCTCTCGAAGGACTGGGCCGCGGATGGTGAGGGCGCCTTCGTGTTCGAGGTGCTGGATCTGCTGACGCCGTCGGAAGGCGGGGACGGTGACTTGGCCGACGATTTGCGGATACTCGAAGCGCTGTGGGTGGAGAAGTTGGGGTTGGGGGCGGAGGCGCTGTACTAGAGCCTGGTTACGACCGCGCCGGCCGGTCAGCGACAATACGTGTAGGCCACCCGGTCCCTAATTCGACAGCCAGAGGTTCACCTTCACGATCAGCCGATCGTCGGCGTCAGCGTCGAACATCGCTCCCAAGTCGCGCTCAAAATCAAAATTCCCCAAGCTCGAATTGTCGGACTGCCGACGCTGCCACACAAAGAAAATGGTGGACCCGGGTCGGTATTCCCACCTGAGGACGCCTGTCGCGCGGAGCGACCGAACATTGAAGTCGCGGTCGAAGAACGAATAGTCGGTCGTCCCATCGCCGTCGAAGTCGACGTAACGTTGATTCGCTTCGTCCTCACAGGTGCGACCTCCTGAGCAGACGGCAGGGCCACCGACCGACAAATACGAGCCTTCCTGGAACGCATCGAAAGCGAAGCTCTCCGGCGCCGCGAGCTGCTTGTAACGCACGTAGTCCCCGGATGACAGAAGGGCCTGGCCATAGAACTCAAACGTCAGGTCCGGCGAGAACGTGTAGTTCACCCTGCTGACGAGTGACAAATTTTTCCTGTCGAGGTCCGCGAACAGATAGCGTCTTCCGTAGGTGGCTTCGTAGGGCAGGGTCGAAGTCGACGCCACGTATTGAGCACCCGCTTCCTCCCAGGTCATGACGGGGTCGAAGGACAATCTCAGCCGTGCGGAGGGCTGAATGGACAATCCGACAGTGGCTTGGGTCCGCGACCCCGAGCCTCGGTGACCTTTCACGATGTTCAGGCTCGATCGGACCCACACACGGCTCCGGTTGTCGTTGGTGAGGCTTACCGTGAGGCCCTTTTCGGCGGGGTCCACCATACGAGGGCCGCCTCTGGTCAGCGTGCGACTCATGCGTTCCGGGGTGAACGAGCCGTTTGTCGTGAGGACCCAAAAATTGTTGAACGTCAGCTTCGTGTTGAGGCTGTAGGATCCTGCGGTGCGGGCCTGGTCCCACGCGTCACGGGACCAGACGTCGGTTAGTACTTCATGACTGAAGTTGTGGATGGTCGTGAATGTGAAATCGTAGTTTTGGAAAACGCCACGCGGTTCTACGTGCTGATACGTCAGACTAGCGCCTCCGTCTAGCCGCTCCGGTGACGTGCTGAAGCCCAGGTCGTTGATCTCGAAATCGGGCGATACCTCCGCAGCCCATATCCCGCCTCGCCATATCCCAGTCCGCTTGTCTACTTGGACCCGCCACTCAGCGCCAGTGAGTTGTGTGGCGCTCGAGTCGAGCGTAGCCCATGCGAGGTCGGGGCGCTGGCGATAGTGGTTTGAGGCTCGTTGGATCTTGGTGATCGCCTCCGTGTCACCGCGCGTGTGACTGCCCGAAAAGAATCCTGTGACAGCGTAGTCGCGGTCGTTCCAATGGTGCTCGAAGTCGACGCCGCCTGTTAGTGAGCTAGAGGTTAGCTCGTCGAAGGTGCCCTCAACCGGTAGGCTACGCTTCATTGCGGTGAAGATGCCGCCCATGCTGCTGGCGCCGCCACGGAAGTCCTGCTCGAGCCTGAGCACGCCGAAGGCCGCCCGGGGTTCGACGGTGAACTGGGTCGGTTCGGTCTCGCCGTCCAGGAGGACCAGTCCTTCTTCTTGTTCGGTGAGCGCCGCGAGTGCCCCCACCGACAGCCCGTTGGTTGTACGACCTGTGATCTTCGTAGCTGCAAGAATCGTAGTGGCCTCGGGGATGTCCTGGAACGCCGTGTTGGACGGTGCATCGCCCTGGGGCGAGCGGCCTATGCGTCGGGTGTAAAACAGGGAGTTCGTGCGACCGGATAGCGCGAAATCGAAGATGCGGGCGTCTTCAACGAAGAACGGGCGACGCTCCTGGAAGAACGTCTCGAATGCGGTCAGGTTCACCACGGCGGGATCGGCTTCGACCTGGCCAAAGTCGGGGTTGATGGTAGCGTCCACCGTGAACGCGCTTCCTAGTCCGTACCTGAGCTCGAGGCCAGCGCGGCCAGAGAATTCACTGCCGTCGAAGAAGGGGTTCTTGGGGTCGGCTGCGGACCGTCGTGCGGTGGAAACCAGGTACGGCCTCATCTCCGCACGCATGGGCGAATCGCTCAGTGTAATGCCCTCAATGTGGCCGAATTGGCTCACCCTTCCGGTAACGAGCGCTGACTCGAGAACCCAGCGCGTCAGCTCGTTATCTGCGATTCGGCGTCGGCCAAAGTTGATGCCCCAAGTTTGTGGATCAGAGGACGACTCGTAGCGCATCTGAGAGAGCGGGATCCTAAATTCGATCGCCCATCCCTCGGGCACGATCTGTACTGCGGACTCCCACACGGCATCCCATGCGGCATCTTCCTTGGCGTCATCATACAGGTACCGGTCGGTCTGCACGTTGGCCGCGGTCACCCGAAATCGGTAACCGGTGCGACCATCGAGATTGGGGTCAAACATGACCTCGAAATAGTCGAACTGGCCCTGTGCCTGCGCGTCACGACGAACCATGTTGCGCATGATCGTTTCCGGAGTCTCATCGCGGACGAGCGCGGCCATGTAGATCGCGTCGTCGTCGTAGGCGATCCAAACTTCGGCGTCGTTCACGGCGGGTGCATTTTCCACGGGCGTGCGTTGGACGAAGTCCTTCTGCGGTGGGGTCCGCCTCCAGATGTCCTCGTCGAGGCGCCCATCTATGGCGATTGGGCTGTCTACGCGGTGGGCCTGCATAGTGCGGACTGGTGAGCCCTGGACCTGAGCCCGTAGTGGCGTGGCCCCTGTAAGGAGGACGAAAGCGAAGACAAGTGGGGCGTTCGAAATGGTCACGGGCTCGTTCGGATCCGGAGAAGGTCGCCGGGAAACTAGGGACGCCTTCGAGGACCGGCGAGAGGGGTGACTTGTTGACCATCGAGTGCGGTAGGCATGTTTCCGGTCCCACAGAATCTCAGGAGGCCTACCTGACCGTCCGCTCAGTCGCCCGCGCGATCGCTGCGCTGTGCCTTGCCGCTTCATGCGCCCAACCGGTGGCCGCTCAGCCGCGAGGCTCCGAGCGCAGCACCGTGAATCAAGTGGTGAACGGCACCAACGTTACCCTAGATTTCGCTCGTCCCGTGGCGAGGGGCCGCGACAACCTCTTCGGTGGGGTCGTTCACTGGGGTGAGATGTGGACGCCAGGTGCGAACTGGGCCACCACGTTCGAGGTAGACGGGCCTGTCCGCTTGAACGGCCACGAGGTTCCTGCCGGCAAGTACTCGGTGTGGATGCAACCCCGCGAGGGTGAAGCGTGGGCGGTCATTCTCAACCGCGAGTGGCGACTGTACCACGATGCCCCGGTGCCCGAAGAGAGTGTGTTCCTGACCTTGGCGGTCCAACCGCAACAGGGGGCACACATGGAGGCGCTCAACTGGTATGTGAACGCTCTGTCGCCGCGTTCCGCGACGCTGCGCATGCATTGGGGTCCCACCTTCGTTGCGTTGGACATCGAGACCGACGAATTCACCTGGAGCCCGTTGCCCGCCGCGGAACGCGCGAGCTACCTAGGGGACTACGCTTTCGATACGCGGGATCCCACCACGGGTGGGCCGTTACAAGTGACGATCGGCGTCTTGGAAGAGGATGGGCGCATCGTTGGTCGGTGGGGCCGTGCCCCGATCGCCCTCATACCGGTCGGTGGCGGCGAATTTCGAGTCGGATTTCTTAGGGACGGCGCGCTCTTCGACGTTGGAGACGAAATGACACTTCGCGTTCGTGTCGAGAACGGGCACGCCGTGGGCGCTGATTTGTTGTGGGGAGGGGTGGTGTTTGGGACCGCCGGGGTCGCCCGTTAAACGCTAGGGTCGGGGTGTCACTGGGGCTTCGATCTGATAGATTCTCGGCACCGCAAGAAGGGAAACAGGGGTGTGTATCATTCTCTGGGACGAGTTTCCGATTCTGGTTGAAATTCTAACGCGAGGTACCACGATGAATCGCTTCTTCAGGACCGCTCCGCTGGTGGTCTTTCTTTTGGCGTGTGGCGGTGGCGACTCAAGCCGCACCGTGATTCAGAATCGTGGCTCGGACACGCTCGTCAACGTTGCGCAGGCGTGGGCAGAGGCGTACAGCGCGATCGACCCCCGCGTAGCTGTCGCGGTGACCGGCGGTGGTTCCGGCACGGGAATTTCTGCCATGATCAATGGCACGATCGACATCGCCAACGCGAGTCGGGCCATGAGCGAGAGCGAAATCGAGGACGCACATGCCCGTGGGGTCGACCCCATCGAGCACATCGTGGGTTATGATGCGCTCGCCGTCTTTCTGCACCCCGACAACCCCATAGACGCCATGACCGTGGCCCAGCTCGCGAACATATATGCGGAGGGCGGGGAGTTCGAGGACTGGAGCCAACTCGGGGTTACCGTGCCGGGCTGCTCCAGCGGCGAGATCATTCGTGTGAGCCGCCAGAACAACTCGGGCACGTATGCCTATTTCGAGGAAGCCGTACTAGGCGGGGCTGAGTACGGGCTCGGCTCCCGTGACATGAATGGATCGTCCGAGGTTGTGGAATTGGTCGCCAACACCCCGTGCGCCATCGGGTACAGTGGCCTGGCGTATGCCACCGACCACGTGAAGATGCCGTGTGTGTCCTTCCAGGGCAGTGATTGCGTGGCGCCCACGACGTCGAGCGCGGTTGACGGGAGCTACCCGATCGCGCGGCCGCTCTTCATGTACACGAACGGCGAGCCGACGGGCGCCATCGGGGCTTATATGGACTGGATCAAGAGCAGCGTCGGCCAGTGCATTATTCTCGCGAAAGGGTACGCGTCGGCCGCGCCGGTTACCTGCACCTGAACTCCTGGTTAGAGCGGATGGAAGGGCCATGAGCAAACACCATTACGAGGAACGGATGGAAGCGGATCTCGCTGAAATCCGTACGAAAGTGCTCAAGGTCTCAGCCTTGGTCGAGGGTCAGATGAGGGACGCCGTCCAGGCGCTCTTGACCAACGATATCGACCTGGCCAACACCGTGGTGCTTGGTGACAAGCAGGTGAACCGCCGCATTCAGGATATCGACTCCTTAGTGCACGCCTTTATCATCAGGCACGCGCCCAGCGCTGGTCACCTTCGTTTTGCGTCTGCGGTGCTGAGGCTCGATGTCTCTCTGGAGCGCATTGGCGACTACGCGAGTACGATCGGGCGTGAAGTCATCCAGTTCGAAGGGATGGCCCCACCGTCCGTCGCTCGTGACTTCGAACTTCTTGGTCGGCAGGCTCGCGAGGTTTTGGCGCAGTCGCTGTTCTCGTTCCACAAAGAGGATCCGGACGAGGCTTGGAAGACGTATGGTTTCGAGGGCCAGATGGACCACACGCTCCGAACCGTCACCGCGGAGTTGCTCGACGTAGGTGAGCGGCGTGAGCATCCTCTGCGCGACATCTTCGGTTTGCTGCGTGTCGCCGTGCTCATTCGTCGTGTTGCGGGCCAGGCCGCGAACATCAGCGAACAGACCGTATTCTGGCTGACGGGGGAGACACGGGACGCCAGCGTCTTCCGTGTCCTCTTTGTGGGCGACCACAACGATCGGGCGAGCCAGATCGCTGAGGCCTATGCCCGCAAGGCGTATCCGATGAGTGGCGCCTATCGCAGCGGTGGCCTGCATCCGAGTGCGTCTCTGGATCCGGCGTTGATCGACTTCATGGACTCGAAGGGTGTCCATGTGACGCAGGCCCGGCCGAGCCCCATCCAGTCCTTGGATGACCAGGCGCGCCACTACCACGTCATCGTGTGCATGCAGCCGGGTCTGCGCGCACAAATCCAGGACGTGCCGTTCCGAACAGTCGCACTCGATTGGGCGCTTGATCTTCCCGAAGGCATGGATACGGAGACGCTTGAGACGGTATACGAAGCCGTGGCAGGTCGGGTGCAAGACCTCATGACCACATTGGCTGGCCCGGATGCCCGCTGACGTAGGTCAGCCTCCCACCAAGACGGCGATGGACCTCGATGTTCGAGGTCAGGACTGGTACGTGGACAAGCTCGTGTCAGTGCTTGTCTTTGTCGGCGGTATTTCGGCAGTCGTTCTGATCCTGGGCATCTTCGTCTTCATCACGAAGGAAGGCGTGGGGTTCGTATTCGGCCCCATGGAGGTATGGGAATTCTTCACCTCTCCCTTCTGGCGACCCACGTCCCGGACCGAGGCCACATACGGGATCTTGGCGTTGATGGTGGGCACGGCCAGCGTGACCGGGCTGGCGATGTTGATCGCCGTACCGTTCTCCTTGGGCGCTGCCGTCTTCATCGGTGAGTTCGCAACGGGGCGCACGCGGGAGACCCTGAAGGTCTTGGTTGAGCTGTTGGCTGCGATCCCGTCCGTCGTCTGGGGCTTCATCGGTCTCGCGATCATGAACCCCCTCATCATCGAGACCTTCGATGTACCGATCGGCTTAGGCATCCTCAACTCCGGTATCATCCTGGGTCTGATGGCCGCCCCAATCATGACCACCATCGCGGAAGATGCGCTCAAGGCTGTTCCGGATGGTTATCGGGAGGCCGCTGAGGCGATGGGGGCCACCAAGTGGCAGGTGATCTCCAAGGTCGTCTTCCCTGCGGCTAAGAACGGCCTCATGGCGGCGGTATTGCTCGGTGTCGGCCGGGGCTTCGGCGAGACGATGGCCGTACTCATGGCGAGTGGTCACTCCATCAACTTGCCCACGAGCGTCTTCGACTCGGTGCGGGCGCTAACCGCCACGATTGCCGCTGAGCTTGGTGAGGCACCGGTAGGTTCGGATCACTACAGGGCGCTCTTTACAATCGGGATCTTTCTCTTTCTGATCACATTCGTCATCAACCTGATGGCGGACATCGTGATTCGGGGCGGAGGACGTAAGCGCTGATGTTCGAAGCGACGAACCTCAACCGCAGAAATCACCAGATCCAGTGGTTGTTCAAGGTCCTTTTTGGGATGATGACCCTCATCCTCATCGTGCCTGTGGCTTTGATTCTCGGCGTGCTGGTCGCCAAGGGCGGGCCCGCGATATCGATGGAGTTCCTCTTCTCGATGCCGCGCAACGGCCTCACCGAGGGGGGGATCCTCCCAGCGCTGATCGGGACGATGTGGCTGGTGGGTGTTGCCCTGCTGGCATCCGTGCCTGTGGGCATCGCCGCGGCGATCTACCTTTCGGAATACGCTCCGGACAATTGGCTGACCCGAGGCATCAACCTGGCCATCATCAACCTCGCCGGTGTGCCGTCGATTGTTCATGCGCTTTTCGGCGTCGGCGCCTTCGTGGTTTTCGCCGGGTTCGGCGCGAGCATCCTCGCTGCGAGTCTCACGCTGGCGGTCATGACGTTGCCGGTGGTGATCGTTGCGACGCGGGAGTCGCTCCAGGCGGTGCCGATGGCGTTCCGTGAGGCGTGCTGGAACATGGGTGCAACTCGGTGGCAGACCATTCGCATCGTGGTCCTCCCCAATTCGGTTAGCGGAATCCTGACCGGCATCATCTTGGAAGTTTCGAGGACCGCAGGTGAGACCGCCCCGATCATGTTCACTGGGGCGGCGATGTTCCTGCCGTTTCTTCCGCAGGGCGTCCTCGACCAGACCATGGCGCTGTCCATGCACTTGTTCGTCATCTCAAACTCGATTCCGGGGATGTCTGAAGAGTTCAAGTACGGGACTGCGTTGGTGCTGATTTCGCTCGTGCTCCTGATGAATGCGCTCTCAATTTCCTTCCGCGTCTACCTCCGAGGGAAGAAAAAGTGGTAGCGCCGACAGTGAAACTGGCGGTGCGTGACCTACGGATCGCGTACGGCGAAGAAGAGGCTGTTTCGGGTATCTCACTCGACGTTCACGCGAACGAGATCTTTGGGATCATCGGGCCCGCTGGCAGCGGCAAAACCAGCTTCTTACGGGCCCTGAACCGCATGGAGATGTTCAACGACGACATGCATGTCAGCGGCGAAATCGTCTTCGGCGGTCGTGACATCAGCGACATCCGCAATGTGTATGCACTCCGGCAGAAGATCGGTGTCGTCTTCCCGCTGCCAGTAGGGCTGCCCATGAGCGTCTACGACAACGTGGCTCTGTCGCCGCGCTTGAGGGGCGTCAAGAATAAGGCAGCGCTGGACGAGATCGTGGAGCGGTGCCTCACCCGCGCCGCGCTTTGGGACGAGGTCAAGGACCGTCTCAAGGCTCTGGGAAGCTTGCTTTCCGGGGGGCAGCAGCAGCGCCTGACGATTGCTCGGGCGTTGTCGCAGGATCCGGAGCTTCTGCTGCTGGACGAATTCTCGATCGCGGTGGATCCGGTGACCACGATGCGGATCGAAGATGTACTTCGGGAACTGAAAGAGGAGGTCACCATCATCTTGGTGACGAACCTCGTGCAGCAGGCCCGTCGACTCGCCGACCGCACCGCATTCTTCCTAAGCGGGGAATTGGTCGAGGTCGCGGAGACGGAAGTGCTCTTCACGGGAGAGGTGAAGGACCAACGGACCCGGGACTATGTGGAGGGTCGATTTGGCTGATCGCTCACGAGCGGAACTCGCGATCCAGGTCCAGAAATTGAGTCTGTGGTACGGCAATTTCCAGGCCTTGTTCGAGGTTGACCTCGATGTGAAACGTGGCTCGATCACTGCCTTGATCGGTCCTTCTGGCTGCGGAAAGTCCACGCTGCTAAGAAGCGTGAACCGCATCAATGAGCGTTTGGGGAGCTACGTGCGCGCGACCGGCAGTGTCCACGTGCTCGGCCACAACGTCCTGGGCGAAGACGTCGAATTGGCGAGGCTGCGCCGTCAGGTCGGCATGGTCTTTCAGAGACCGAATCCACTGCCGTTGTCTGTGCGCGACAACGTGCTTTTTGGCCATCGTCTCCACCGGGCCGATGAGAAGTTCTCCAAGTCTCAAGAGGATGAGATTATGGAGGCCGCACTCCGCCAAGTGTTGTTGTGGGACGAGGTGAAGGACGATCTCGGCCAACGGGCCATCGGCCTCTCCCTGGAGGCGCAGCAGAAGCTGTGTATCGCCCGACTACTGCCGGTGAAGCCGGCCGTCATCCTCATGGACGAGCCCACAAGTGCGCTTGATCCGCAGGCGACTGAGGCCCTCGAGCACCTGATTTGGGAGTTGAGGGGTGACTACACGATTCTGATCGTGACCCACAACATGGCCCAGGCGCGGCGGGCATCTGAAGAGACCGCGTTCATGCTCCTGGGTCGGGTTGTCGAGCATCGTCGGACGGATGCACTCTTTCTTACGCCCCGGAAGCAGGAGACAGCCGACTACATCGAGGGTCGCTACGGCTGATCCCGTGTGTTGGGCACGGGGCGTCGTGTCCTGTCCAGTGTCGTGAATCCCTACCACAGCATCGGCTTTCGCGAGAAGACTGACGAGGAGTAGAATTTCGTTGGTACCCGACCTGTGACGATGGTGGACTGGCTGCTCACCGAGCAGCTCGTGGACATCTTTCGGGAGGCGCGCGCGAAGCGCCCTGAGTTGAATGCCGAGCTCGTTGGGCGGAACCCGCACGCCGAAGAGGATATCCTGGCTGGGGCGGGCACCTCCGTCCGCGTCGACACGACCGTGGGGGGTGCTCTCCTGGTGACGCCCAAGCGGATTGCTCGGCTCGTCGGCGAGCAGGCCTTCGACCTGATCCAATTCACCGAGATGGTGGGGTACGATTGGATATCGCCCGAGATGTCTGAGAAGGTCGAGCTCAAGGACGATTTCTACGACCGGCTGTATCTGTATCCCCGGTCCGCGCCACCCATCATTCTGGACGCCCTGGGTGCGGCGGTCTACCCGCTCATGAGTTTCTTGGCGCGGGTACTTGAGTTCCAGTCTCAGAAGGTGCTGTTGCGAAAGCTGGATGGAGATCTGGTGGAGTTGCTTGGCAAGTGCCTGTGGGCTGTCGTGAAGGGGCCTTTCTTCACGGACGCCGACCTCGAGCGGCTTTTCCGTCGCGATCGGGGTTCGTTAGAAGTCGTGGCGGTGATGTGGCCGCGGCTGAATCTGGCGGCTCCGGACCTGCTCGATCTCCTCGAGCGGGCGGTGCGCGAGCTCATCGCCCGACGAAATCAAGACGAGTCAGTCTGGGCCGACTTCGTTGGCTCAGAGCCCGCTCGCCTTGAGGTCGCGTTAGATGTCTTTCGGAGGGTCGTGACCGGGCAGGTTTGATCCCCGCGGTCAGGCCCGGTCTCCTCCGGGGTAGGGTCGACCTTGCCTGCGACTGTCCAGGTAGTATCGTGGAGTCCTCCGCGCGGGTTAGGCGCGATCATCGTTGCCCCCGAACGTGGGTCAGAATCGGACGAATGGAGACTGTACATGAAAAGCGTTGTTCTTGCTGTGGTCGGGTTGTTCGCGGTATCGACGGGTGTGCCGGCTCAAAGCGCGATCGAGATGGCGCTTTCCGCGGCGCCCGCTGGGTTGAGGGAAGACGCGGCGGTCATCCAGTGGAGGGCCGATTTCTCATACGAGACCCTCAAGGATGGAACCAATCACCTCGTTTGTTACGACCGGTCCACCCAGCGCAATCGGCGCCCCTTCGAAGTGCAGTGCACCACGAAGGCCAATCTGGGCCGAGTTGAGCAGAACCGCCGCTTCCGCGCCGCGACCGCCGATGGTGCTGAGGAGCGCGCGATGATCGGGGCCGCCGAGGCAGACGGCACACGCGCGCCGGTCGAGTATGGATCGATCTGGTATGCCGCGGCCGGCGCCGACTATGCGAGTGCCGCCTCTCACACGACCATTGCCGTGCCGGGCGCGACTGGGGAGTCAACTGGCTTTCCCACCACTCGTGACTCTGGTGGCGTATATCTCATGCAGGCTGGCACCGGTGGTGCGCACTTGATGGTGCCTGGTCGCTAGACCGACCCACCGAGCGACCCTTCTCATCGGGCTCCGCCCCCGATGAGAAGGGTCTGACAGGAGTTCCCGGGCGTTCCGCTACCGTCTCCGATTGTTGAACCTCACGAGCGTGGAGCGGGCGGCGCTTGTCGCCTTCTTGGGCACGCTGACGCGGCCCGGTTACCGTGGCGGCGCTACGCAGGACGCTGGGCTCAGTTAGATTCCCTGGGTTTGGCGTCGATCGTAACCCAAGGGTATCCGTGGAGATCGGCGCCATTGGAGAATTGCGAGTCGCGCGATTGATTCGAACTATCGAGGGGTCCAATGAGTGACAGCGATTACGAGGTGCGTTTGAAGACCACTGGGCGAAACGATCACTGTCCTTGTGGATCCGGCAAGAAATACAAGAAATGTCACTCGGCTGAGGACGAGGGTACTCACAACGCAGCCCTCAAGGCGCTTCACGAGGAAGCCATCGCGAAGACGAAGGCTTCTAAAGACACCGAGGGTGAAGTCGACGCGAAGGGCGCGGACGAGAGCACGCGTGCGAAGAAGCGCAAACAAAGGCAGCCCGAGTCTAAGGGGCGTGCTGCGGACGGCCAACCCAAGAACATGCGCCGCCGGGCTGCCGTTTAGGGGTGGTTTGGTGGGTTGTCCCTGGTTCCGCGACTACGTTTTGCGCGCGGCGCTAGCTGGAAAAAATATCTTAATGGTCGTTCCCATCTCTACCGGAACGTCGAAATGGCCGGCGATTCGCGAGTGGGGTGTGGAGGGAGCGGGCTGAGGCAGCTCAGCGAGCCACGAAGGGGCACTCAGGTCGGCGCATGCGCGCTCCGCACCAGGGGCAGCCGCAAGCGCATTACCGTCTCGCCGGGCTTGGAAGAAACTTCGATATGCCCCTCCTGGGTCGCCACGATACGGTGGGCGATCCCCAGGCCGAGCCCGGTGCCAGCGCCGATGTCTTTCGTCGTGAAGAACGGCTCGAAGATCTGCTCGCGGATCTTCTCAGGAATGCCGGGACCGTCGTCAACGATCTCAACTTCGACCCATAGGGCAGTCAGCCTCGCTTTGATGAGCAACCGCCCACGCTCGTCCATCGCGTCTATAGCGTTGTCGATGAGGTTGGCCCACACCTGGTTGAGCTCCCCTGCATTCCCGGGCACTAGGGATAAGTCGTCCTGGTATTCCTTCACCACTTCGATCGACTTCGTCCGGAGCTTGTGGCCCAGCATGGTGAGTGTGTTGTAGACTCCCACGGGCACGTTCGTGGGCTGGTGTGCGGCGGATCGGTCCATGTGGGAGTACGTCTTGATGGACACCGCCAATTCAGAAATGCGTGCGGCCGCAGCCTCGATCTCCGTCACGATCCTATCCGACTCCGTTCCCCCTGCCAGCCAGGATAGAGCGTCTGCGGAGACCCCCTTCGGCAGATGCTGCGCCAGATCATTGAGATCGGCCAGGCTGACGCTGGCTTCGCTGAGGGACGCCGCTGCCTCCCAAGGCTCGTCGACGCCTTGACTGGCGTGCCCCCAAGTGTGGTACCACTTCCTATGTTAGACCTTGAGCCATCGGTGGTCCAAGGAGTTGGGGCATTCTGAGGAACCAAGACGATGGTTTAACCGTCTCCGGAGTGGGGGGTAGTCCGCTAGGTCGCGGTCGTACTGCTCCCGAAACGCTTTCGGATAGCTGTGCAGCAGCAGGCCGTATGCTCGCTCCCCCAATCCCGGGGTGACCGTCCTGACGCCTCCGGTAGCACCTGGTTGGCCCTTGCGACCTCCACAATCCTGGCTAGGCGCTCCGCCTCGACTTGGACAACTGACCGACCCCGGTCCGTGAGCGCGTAAAACCTCCTGCGGGGGTCGTCACCCGCCAGGGGTGCAGTCACTTCACTGATCAGGCCATCCGTCGCCATTTCCTTGAGCGAGCGATAAAGCGTGCCGGGCCCTAGTGTCACCGAACCCGAGGTCGCTTCATCGATTGCCTCTGCGATGCCCAGGCCGTGCAGGTCACCGCGGGCGAGCGCGAGGAGGATATAGAAGACGGCGGGCCGGAGCGGGGTTTGATGAAGAGGCACGATCTATCCTAGGTGATTTATCCATCGTGGATATATCTACCGTGGATAGATCACCCGGCAAGTCTAGGCGACCCCGCTGGCGGGCCTTAAGCGATGCTGAACGCCGGCCAGAATCGCACCATCAGATAGCCGAGCAAGATGATCACCGTGAGAACCAGAAGCGATGCCTGCAATCCCTTAACCGCCATGGTCTTGAGGTTGATCCCATACCCCGCCGCGACCGCGGGGCCCCCTGATGAAGAGGGCAAAATGAAGCCGCAATTCGTCGTTACGGCCACGAGATAGACGTAGGGGATCGGGTTCATCCCAAGGCTCTGGAACGTGCTTATCGTGATCGGCACCATAATCGCGGCGGCGGCCGTGTTACTCGAAATCTGAGTAAGAACCATCGTGAGGGTGATAAAGACGACCACCGCTCCGAAGCCACCCGCGCCGGCATAGGGCACCAGGGCGTCTGCAATGAATTGGCCCGCGCCCGAGGTGTCGAGGATGCGGCCGAGCGCGATGCCCCCGGCGAACAGATAGAAGAGCCCCCACATCATGTTCTTCTGGGCGTACGGCCAGGTCATGAGCGGCTTTCCGGCGGGGCGCACCAAGAACGTGAGCATCGCCATAGCGAGGAACCCGTACGCGGGGGTGAGCCCTGGTATCGCTTTCACGAACAGTGCGCGGCCGAAGGCGAGGAACACGGCCCCGAGGAACAGCGCGAGGCCCCAACGCTCCGCCGAACCCATCGGGCCCAGACCCCGGAGTTCCCCGCGAAAGTGGTCCCTGGATCCCGGGATGGTTTTGATCTCGGGCCGCATCGCGAATCGCATGAAAAGGAACATCACGAGAACGATCACGAGCGTAATCGGGAGAAGCCGCGTGACCCAGGTCATGAACAGAAACTCCTGGTTCGTGACGGTATCCTGGATGAAGCTGACCGTAAGGAGGTTCGGCGCACCGCCGAGGGGCGAGGCAGCCCCGCCGGCGCTCGTTCCCCAGGCCACCGCCAACACGAGTGCCGTCCCCAGCCGACTCTTGGAGAGGTCCTCGATCCCGATGAATCGCAGCATTGTAACCACGATCGGGATCATGGTGACCGCGACGATCGTGTTCGGCAGGATCGCGCTGAGGCCGGCGCTAATGAGGAACCAGGCCAGGATTTGGCCACTGGTTCCGGTGCCCACGGCGAGCAATGACACGAGCGCGATCCGCCGATCCAGTCCCCACTTCGTCCACACACTCGCGAGAATGTTGGCGCCGAGCAGGAGGATGATCGTCTCCGCGGCGTAGGACGGCAGGACTCGGTTCATCGGCGCGATCGCGAAGATCGCGGTCACGACCAACGGAAGGAGCCCCGTGACGGCGAGATGGACCGCTTCCGTGATCCACCACCACGCCATCCAGACCATCAGCCCAAGGGCGCCCCTGACTTCGTACGGCACCGACGGCAGGGGAGCGAACAGGAACAGTACGAAAAAGACGGGAGGAGCCCACAGGTGGAACGAGCTTGCCGACGGGCGATTGGGCTCGGTGCTGCTCACGTCAGCGCTGGATTCGGGAAGGCGGGATGGCATGTCAGCACAACATACGTAGGGTGGAGATCGACGCCACCATCACGCGCATTCTTTAAAGTCCCAACCAGATATTCACTTTGAGGATGAAGCGGTTGTCCGCGGGCAGCGCCCACAATGCATCCACGTCGCGTCCGAAGTCGAAGTCGCTGAGGGCGGCGCGCGCGGACTGCTGACGCTGCCACACGAGGAAGACCGTCGACCCGGGGCGGTACTCCCAGCGAACGACGGCGTTGCCCACGAGCGAGCGCGCATTGAAGTCGCGGTCAGCGAACGTGAAGTCGGATGCGCCGTCGCCGTCGAAGTCGACGTGCTGCGTACCTCCCGCATCCTGACAGATCGTGCCGCCCTCGCAGGACACCGCGCCACCGACCTCGACCGCTCGGCCTTCCCAGAACTCCTCGAAGTCGTACGTCGCCGCCTGGGTCAGCTGTCGGTACCGCACGTAGTCGCCCGATGAGAGGAGGCCCTGAGCGTAGAGTTGGAAGCTCAGCGAGGGACTGAAGGTGTAGTCGATGCGGGTTTCCAAGGTCGCGGTCTTGCGCTCGATCTCGCCGAAGAGGTAGCGGCGGCCGAAGGTCGGGGCGTAGGCGAGGATTGAGGTAGACGTCACGTATTGGGTCGCATCCGTCTGCACGGTGTACCGCGGGCTCAGTTGGATCGAGAGCGCGGTCGACGGACGGAGATTCGCTGTCGTATTAATCGATACTTGGTCCCCGCTCCCCTGTGCACCTTTGGTGTAATTCATCCCGAGGTTGACGGACAGATTCCTGCGGCGATCGGAGTTGAGACGGACTCTCCAATCGGTGTTGCCCGGGTCAATCATGACCGGCCCCCCACGTGTGGCCGTTCGGCTGTACCTGTCGGGGGCTAGGGTGGCACCTAGCGTGATCGCGTGGAAGTTCAGGAAGGTGAAGTTCGAGTCGAGGCCGAACGAGCCGTTGGTGTACGCGCGCCGCCACGAATCCAGGGAAGCGATGTCGTCGAGCGCCTCGTGACTGAAGTTGTGAAAGCTGGAGAACGTGACCCGGTACTCCCTGAACAGGTCACCGGGGTCGATCTCCCGGTACCCCACACGGAAGCCACCGTCTAGCCGCTCGAGACTGTTGCTGAACCCAAGGTCGTTAATCTCGAAGCCCTTCGTGACCTCGGCGAGCCACACCGAGCCGGTCCACCGACGTGTATTCTGCCGGTCGAGCTGCAGCCTCCACTCAGCACCGGACAAAGTCGTCGCCGCCGAGTCAAGGATGGCACGCGTACCATCCGGGCGCTGGAAGTAATGGTTGCTCGAGCGTTGGATGGCCAGCAGCGCCGCAGGATCGCCGCCCACGCGACTCCCAGCGAGGAAACCATTTAACTGCCATTGTCGGTCGTCCCACTGATGCTCGAATCGAACACCGCCAGAAAACGCCTGATCGGTCAGCCCGTCGAACTCGCCGGTCGCGGGAAGCCCGCGGGTCAGCACGGTCACGAGGCCACCGACCTTCGTGCGGCCTTCGTTCAGATCCTGGAAGGCGCTAAACGCGCCGTACTCCGCGCGTGGCTCGGCCCTGAAGGTCTGTATCTGATCGGAGCCCTCGAACAAGGCCCGCCCTGTCTCAGCCTGCGTCATCGCCGTCAGTACGCCGACCGAAAGCCCTCGGTTGGTCCGGCCTGTAAGCTTGGCCGCCGCGAGGATGGTAGCCGCGCCCGGAACTTCAGCCGCTAGGGCGTCGTCCGGCGCGCTCTCGTGCGGCGCCCGTCCGACCCGGCGACTATAGAACAGCTGGTTACGGCCACCGGATAGGCCGAAGTCGAAGATCTGCGCGTCCTCTACAAAGAACGGACGGCGCTCGTCGAAGAACGTCTCGAAGGCGGTGAGGTTGATCTCCGCAGGGTCCGCCTCGACCTGGCCGAAGTCCGGGTTCGCAGTCCCGTCCAGTGTGAAGGCGGAGCCTAGGCCGAGTCGGAAGTCGACGCCCGCGCCACCGCCGCCATCGCTTCCGTCAAAGAACGGGTCGTTGATGGCCGAGGGTCCCTTATGGAAACTACTGAGGATGTAGGGGCGGGCCTCGATTCGGCGAACCGTGGCGGGTACGTGCACGTTCGCGAGCGTTCCAAACTGACTGACAAGGCCCGCGCGACGACGACTCTCTAGCGAAAAGTGGCTGAGTTCCCCGGCCGCGACCCTACGCCGATGGAAGTTCACCCCCCACGTTTGGGGCCCTTCGCTCGATTCGTAGCGGATCTGAGAAAGCGGAATGCGGACTTCGACGCTCCATCCAAGCGAGTCGACAGTGACCGCCGACGCCCACACCGCGTTCCAGTTCGTATCCTCTCCCGTGTCGTCGAACATGTAGAGGTCCTGCTGCACGCCGGCGGCGTTGACCCTGAACGCGTAGCCGCTCCGGCGATCATGATTCGGATCCAGCGACACGCCAAACCAATCGAAGAAGGCCCCACGCTGGTCGCGCCGGAGCAGGAGGCTGCGCACGTCACTGGGGTCGCTCTCGTAAAGGCGCGCCGACACCCAGATGGCCTGGTCGTCCATGAGGATGCGGACCTCGGTCCGTTCTCCGGACGGCTCTCCCTCCTGCGGCTCGCTCGCGACGAAGTCGGTGATCACCGGCTCTGCCATCCACGCGGCCTCGTCGATCTGACCATCGATGACGATGTCTCCGCGACGGACACCGGGAACTGCGACGCGCGCCTGGGTCGCGGATGACCCCTGCGTCGGTGTCCGACTCTCTTGTGCTGCCACCGTCTCTGCGAAGGAGAGGACAAGAAGGAGCAGCAGAGGGGCCGAATGAAAGCGAGGCATGCGCGGACTCGTTAGGGCTCTGTGGGGCACTAAGGGGAATGACACGTCCACAAAGGGTAGTGTTGGATCACGTCGCGAGGGGCCCGTCACGGCCCGGGAGCCTGCGGCTGTTGATTCGCGCCAAGATCCAGCTTTAGCCGGCTAACCCTTCCAGCCTACCCCCCTAGCGCCTCCTTCATCGTCCGATATCCCTCGTCACGAATAGGAAATCCAAAAGCGCAAAATGGGAGAAAGCGAAGCAAAGGCGTGACGAGA
>ERZ890510.829-NODE-829-length-22642-cov-5.507416_pt1 | contig 22642 bp, 11 predicted proteins | sample MGYA00521265_ERZ890510 | MGnify/ENA primary metagenome ERZ890510 (study PRJEB32303, sample SAMEA104408624) | aquatic metagenome | biome: Brackish water; feature: Chemocline; material: water | place: Baltic Sea | collected 2014-10-26T21:54:00 | depth 110 m ...
CAGGTTGTCGCCCGAGGCGGTCAGGTGACGGCGCCCACCACCTTCGACACCGGTCTTGGGCCGGAGTTGCTGAAGATGATCGACAACGATGGCACGACGGCCTTCATACGCAAGGGATCCGAAGGCAAACCGGCTCGCGCCCTCGGACTGGTTTTGCAGCTTGATCTGGGAGCCAGGTTCGGTGTCAGCCGCATACGCTTCTTTCCGCGCAACAGCGCCGAAGATTTTCCGGCCCCTGAGTTCCCCTTCCAGGATGACTTCCTGAAGGCCTTCGAGATCTTCATCAATGATGGCCGACGCGAGACGCAGATCGCCGGTCTGCCGGTGTTTGAGTCGGTACTGCTACAAACGCAAAATGACCATGCTGTGGCTGACATCCTCATCGATCCTCAATATGTCCGCCACATACAACTCAAGTCGCAGACAACCGTTGGTTTTGAGGTGGCAGAACTGCAGGTGTTCGGCGAAGGATACGTGCCTACCGCAGACTTTCACTCCGACATCTTCGACTTGGGCGACGCCTTGGCCGTGTGGGGCAATCTGCGCTGGGAAGAAGACAGCGCCGGAGACCCGATTCGCTCACGGGCCATCGTTGCCACCCGCACCGGAATCGACGCCACGCCCGTAGTATTCAACCGGATTCGAAGTGATGGCGAGGAAGTGCCCTGGCAGGACGCTGAGGAACTGGCAAGTGGTTCGCGAGCGCGGGAACTGGCCCTCAGTCTCGACGCGGCGGCCCTCGATCTTCGCGAGGCCCGGGCCCTGTACCAGGGCCTCAGTGTCGCGGATCGAGATTCGGTGTCTCTTGGTCAAGCGGATTGGGCCCGCCTCGGTACGGCCGAAAAGGGCACGGTCCGCAATGACCTGGACAACTGGAGCACGTGGACACCACCCTACTCGACAGGCGGCCAGGTAAGTGCCGACGCCGTTGCCGGTGGTGATGGCGGTGTGCGCATCACGTCTCCAGGACCGCGGCGCTTCTTCCAATTCAAGGTGGAATACACCAGCGAAGATCTGTTCTCCGCCAAAGGTCTGGGATCACTTTCCTTCGACTACACGAGCCCGGCGTTGGCAGCACGGATCATTGCGGAGATCACACCCCGTCAGGCGAAGATGGGAGCCTTGACGGATTTCTCTCTCATCATCGTTCCCGAACTGCGGACCGATGTCGACCGTGGGTTCAATTCCGTCACCATCGCCACGCCTGTTCGCATCGAATCCGTCGGCCGGCTGTTGCTGAATCTGCCGGACGGATCCAGCCTCGAAGATGACTTCAGTGGCGTCGATCTGGCCAACCTGCCCGTTGTTGGGACAAATTTCACCATCGTCGCGATCGCCGATGATCAGTTTCAGATCGAAATACCGGCCATCGGATCGAGTCGGCTCGGCGCCGGTGAGGTAACGGCCCTCGAAATCAATTTTTCGTGTGTCGTTCTGCGGACAGGAACCGAATTTGTCGTCGAAACACAGTTGCAGGGGGCCGGCGAGGTGGCCCAGCGAGCTGTTGCCGGTAATGCCCGGATTCTCCGCGAAGGCGGCCTCACTGCGGTGCAGAATCCGTCGAGTCTGGCCGTACAGGTTGAAAGAAGGACTAGCCTGTTGATCAACGTACACGCCGATCCCAGCGTCGTGACACCCAACGATGATGGCTTCAACGATACGGCGACCATTCGCTTTGACGTGACGGATCTGACGAGTGGCGGTGACGTCATGGTCCGGATCTATGATCTCTCCGGACGACTCGTGCGGATTGTCGATGACAACAGCTACGCAAGTGGTCGATACGCGCGTGTGTGGGACGGAAAAAACGAGCGCGGCGAACTGGCTTCGCCGGGGCTCTACATCTTTACGATCGACGTAGACGCTGACGCCGGCGCTGCTGCCAAAAGTGGCACCATTGCCGTGGCCTACTAAGAGCTGGAGGAGGGTTGTGATGCATAGACGGGGCCGTGTGGGACTCGTCACAACGCTGCAGTTGGTCGCCATACTGGTGACCATGAGTGGCGCTGTCGACGCACAAGGATACGACGACCGTCTGGGGCAGCGGCGTGAAGGGGCGATTTCCTTCGAGCCGAAAGGCCCTGGGGTGTTCTTTGATGCTCTCGATCCGACGGTAAAGCGGTGGTTCGTCCCGCAGGAGCTATACAACGACTACGGCTTCAAAACGTGGCAATACTCGAACTACGCTCGAGAGCCGTACCAGAGATACGTCAACACCAATCTCGAGGGCGAGCACTTCTACGATATGTATGGCTCGCACATCAGCCGCGGCTGGTTGATCTACGATTGGCGCCAGGAGGCTCTGACCCCCCTCGGCAGCTCGGTCTTTCAGGATTCCCGCTACCAGGGCTGGTTCAACCAGGTCCTGATCGCTTCCGATGCCAAGGGTGGAACGAACTACTCCATCACCGTTGGCGATCAGATCCGCACGACCTTGACGCCGCTGACCTTCTCCAAGCCGGCATACAACGGTATTCAACTGGACGCGTCGACGGACAAGTACCAGGGCACGCTGCTGCTGTCCCGTGTGAGCGGTCCGGTGCGCTCGGCCATCTCTGCGCCGGACACACGGACCAATGCCACCAACATGGTGGGTGGTCGTGTGTTGGCCCAGGTCGGTGACTTCGTCACCGTCGGCGCCACCTATCTGAATACTCACACCACGCGCACAACTCTGGGTTCCTTCGAAGGCAATCCGGTGCAGGGGACGCTTGGTGACGGTCAGGCGCGCGTGCCGGTGACTGCCATCGCCCTGATTCTGAGCGACGATTCGCCCGAGGATGGCGAAGGTGGTGCCGCCCTGTTTGCGCACGACATTGCCATCGTCCGCGAGGATTTTCAGACCGGCATCCGGCATCGGCTCACTCTTGCCGATCTGACCAATGACCCCACCCGCTGGCCGATCATTGAGGGCGGCTTCCAGGAAGGGGGCTTCCTGGCGGCCAACGGAAGTCAGCGCATCATCATCAACTACGACTTCACCGACCCCTCGTATATCGGCCCGGATCCGACGGAAATCGTCGATGTCACCTTTGATCTCGTGGTGGCCAATGATTACCGCATCGATGTCTGGTCGGACCGACAGACGGGGCAGTCGGCCCCCCCGGCAGCACCGTTGACCGGCGAGGTTCTGGATGAGCGCAACCCGGCATTGCTGGAGTTGGCGCGTGCGCCTGCCAACGTCAAGGATGGCTCCAATCGTCGCCGGCTCCTGCTCGACTACGGTCTACCCACAGCGAACCAGATTATCGGCTTCACTGTGGAGGGCACCGACATCATGGGCTTTGATTTCTACGGCGAGTACGACATAAACCATCGCTTCAACCAGTACCCCAACCTGGCGTTGTTCACCGATGATCGCCCCTTCGAGGTGTCCTCGGAATCGGCCGATGCCTGGATGATGAATCTCTCGTGGCAAGGCTACCCGTGGTTCTTCTTCGGCGAAGCCTTTTCGATGGATCACGACTACTCGACGAGTCCCTATCTGGTCAACTCCGCGGGCGATGTGAACTATGATCAACCCGCACAGTTCCTCTACGAGTTTGTCGAGGACAATGACGATCAGGACCGCTTGCCGGACTGGCAGCGGGCCAATCAGTCCGGTCCTGACTTCGCGGTGTTTCCAGGCTGGGACGAGAACAACGACTTCGTCAGCGATTTCAACCAGAACGACACAAGGTCAATCAGCAATCGCATACCGGACTACCAGGAGCCCTTTCTGCGCTATGATGTCGACAGACCGGAGTTCCTTTACGGCATCGATCTCAATAACAACGACTGGATCGACCGCTTCGAGAATGACGATGAACCTGATTATCCGTACAAACGGGATCATCAGGGGTACAACGTCTACGGCGGCGTTCGACCCCTGCCGGGTGTGCGGCTGAGCTTCGGTCAGACACGGGAGGAGCTGCAGTCATCGGGGCGCAAAAACCACACGTCATACGCCATGGCCATGGTCGATCAGGATTACGCCGGTTTCGGTCGCCTGCGCGCCTTCCACATGCTCAAGCTCGCCAAGGACAGAATCCCGGACGATCGCCGTGAGGCGCAGCCCTTCCTTGATTCGGGCCCACCAGCACTGGTTGTTGACATCCTGCCGGCGCAGGATACCTGGATCAACTCCCTCTACCTGGGCTTTGACTACAATGCCGTGCCCAATCTGAATGTGCGCAACAAACTGAAACTCGATTTCTACGTGCAGCGCCAGGACGACCTGCGCACCGTGGATCGCCGCCTCCTCGATGACCGGGCCTCCTTCTTTGGGCTTATCAACAAGGTGGACTACACGATTCACCTGGACCGCATGAGCATCGTGCCCCGCTTCAAAAGTCAGTTTCTGCGGCGCGCCCCCTTCGTCAAGGGATTGGCCGACATCCGCGAATGGGATGGCCTGCTATCCGCTATTGTGCGCTTCCCCGTGTTGAATCGGTCCGCTGTCGAGATCGGCGCCGAACTGCATCGACTGGCGGAGCTGAACCTCGACGAAGACCAACATGTCGAGGACAGCATCCTCGGCCCCACGGGTGATCGCACGGAGACAACGCTGGCGCTGCAATGGACCACGTCGAGTGATTACCTGGGTTACAAGCTGCTCATTCAGACAGGTTTCCGGCTGTCGCGCACGGCGGACGAGGAAATCCGCATCAGGGATCTCAACGTCAGCAAGCGCAGTGATGCGAGTACCGGTACGACAACCTTCATCACTGTTTACGCCGGGGTAGACCAGTGAGACCGTTTGCCCCAGCTCTGTCGCTGGTGGCGCTCGGCCTGGCGCTGAGCGTTACGGCGCCGTCTGCGTACGAGCGTCCCGACACGGGATCCCGCTTTGGGCAGCGCACCGACGATCAGGTGGCCAATCGCCCGCAGGGGCCGAGCGTCATCATGGGTGTTGTCGAGCCGCGCATGGCCAAACGCTACGTGTCGCAGGAGCTCTACCAGGAACACGGCTGGCAGTCGTGGCAGTACACCAACTATGCCGCCGAGCGCTACAACCGATACGTTGATCCCGCACTTTGGGGTGACAGCTTCTACGATGGCTATGGGAATTTCCTCACCCGTGGCTGGCTGCTGTACGAGTGGACGGAAGATCACCCCCGCGTCTCTGAAAGCAGCAGTGTTCTCAAACGCCAGGAGTACTCCAGCCTGGTGGGCTCCCTCATCATCGCCTCTGATACAAAGGGGGGGAACTCGTTCTCCATTACCATTGGCGACGAGATTTTCACCAGTCTCACACCGATGACCTTCCGCAAGTCGGTGTTTAACGGCACGCAGATGGATTTCCACAACGATCGCCTGCAGTTGACGGGCGTCTTTTCGCGCATCAGCGCCCCCGGGTTCATCACGGCACCCAATACAGCGGCTTTCAACGCCTACACCAACCTTGTCGGCGGTCGGGCGTTGTGGCATCTCAACAAGAGCCTCACCGTCGGTGGTGTTCTGGTCGGCGCCCACAATGGCCGTGGCCAGGTGGAGAGTTTCGCCGGCGATCCGTTGAAGGGTGATCTTACGGCCGAACAGCTGGAGCGGGGTGTGAGCACGGTTGTCATTCGTCTCAGTGATGATTCGCCCGCCGATGGAATCGGTGGTGCCGTGTTGCTCGCCGACGACGTCGAGATCCGCACCACCATTGGTGATCGCGATACGCTGATCATGGGCAGCGAGATCGGTTTTGCCCCTCTGCGCTCCGGCGGCACGATTCGCGAGGGCGTGCGTACCGCGGACGGTGTCGAACAGATCGAACTCCGCTACGAGCTTGGTCAACTGCAGGCATTGCTGGATGATCGAGATGCCGTCAACAGCATCCAGGATCTGCGCTTCCGCCTGGTTCTGGTCAATGACTACCGGGTCGAGGTGACCTCAGACCAGCAGACCAACTCCGAGGATCAGCCCGTGTTTCTGCTGGTCACACAGGCCCAGGGGAACGTGCGCGACGGATCCAACAAGAAAGAGGTCGTGTTCAACTACGGCTTGCCTACGGCAACCCGGATCCTGGGTTTGACGCTGGAAGCCAGAGACTTGTTCGGATTCAATCTCTATTCCGAGTTTGACATCAACCACAACTATCGGAAGTATCCGAGCCGGCGCACCGACACCCACAAGGCACACTCTGGCACGGCAGGTGACGAGAGTGCCCGCGCCTGGATGATGAATCTGACACGCTCCAGCTTTCCCTGGTACTTCTCGGCGGAAAGCTTCTACCTGGACGAGGACTACAACACAAGTCCGTATATCGTCGACGGCAACGGCCGTATCGATTACGCCGACCCGACGCGGTCCCTGTACGATTTTGTCGACGACAACGATGACAACGACAGACGTCCCGATCAAGCGCGCCGCTACCAGGACCCCCGAAGTGCCCTCGAGCTGGGTGTCGAGGGCCGCACCGATCAGGGCTCGGCGGACGACGCCGTATTTCCCGGTTGGGATCAGAACAACGATTTCATCTCCGATTTCAACCAGAACAGCAATTTCTTTCGAGAGAATCGTTTCCCGGATTACGAGGAAGCTTTTTTACGGTATGCCGCGGACCGGCCCGAATATCTCTTTGGTATCGATCTGAACAACAACGGCTGGGTCGATCAGTTCGAGAACGACAACGAGCCCGACTACCCGTACAAGCGGGATCACAAAGGGTTCAACCTGTTTGTCCGCAATCATGTCAATCAGTGGGCACAGGTGACGGCGGGGCACGCGCACGAATGGTTGGTCTCCGACAATCGGGAGAACAAGACCAGCTACGTGTTGGCTGGCCTGGATCGCGAGTTCGTCTGGGGCCGTGTCCGTGCCTACGACATGGTCAAGAAGGCTGAGGACGATATACAGGACAACCTGTTTCAGTGGCTGCAGCAACCCGGGCTGCCCGGTGGACACATCGCCGTGGAAGATCCCCTATTTGCCCGCGATACCTGGGTCAATACGCTGTGGCTCGGGTACGATCGCCAGGTTGACTGGGGCTTGAACACGTCGCACAAGATCAAGTACGAGAAGGTCTGGCAAGGGGATGGTGGCCAGGCGGCGGGCATGGAGGATGTGCGCTTCTTCGGGCTCGTCAACAAGGCCGACCACCCGTTCCGCCTGGGGGATCTCGTCATCCATCCCAAGCTCAAGAGCGAGATCCTGCGCGACGACACACCGTACTCGATGGGCGGCGTGATCGGTGATCGCAAGGAATGGACCCGAATCGGGTTTCTCACATTCACCCTGCCAGTCATGCGTCGAACGGAGTTGCAGTGGGGTTTCGAGCAGATGTTGTTCAGTGATTACGTCCTCGATGAGGAACTTTTGGAGCGTGGAGATTTTTCCAACGATTTCCGCAGCACCGTGTGGGCTGCTCAGCTGACCAACTCCTCCGACTACTGGGGGTATCGATTGACCTCGATTCTCGGGTACCAGTTGCGTCGTCTCACCCGCGAGCGAATGCAGATGAAGGACCGAACCCAGACCGACAGTTCGGTGTTTATGACGATCTATGCCAGTCTCTCCGATTAGCCCGGACGCGACGGCGCTCTACGCGTCTCTGCGTGCCGAGATTGGCAGCATACCGTGCATCAACTCCCATTCGCACCTGCTGCCCGAGGCCGAACGCCTGGCGACTGTCGTTGATGCGCTCAGTCTCTTCGGACACGCCTATCCAGCGGCCGACCTGCGTGCGGCCGGCATGACCCAGCAGTTGCTGGATGAGATCTGCGACGTAGACCAACCCCTCGAGGCTCGTTGGCAACGCTTCGCTCCCTACTGGTCACGGATTCGGCTGACCGGTTATTCGCGGTGTCTGCGCATCGGTTTCGCCGATCTTCTCGGTTTCGACGACCTTCGTGCAGATACCGTGGGCCCTCTGTCTGCGGCCCTGGCAGCCCATGCACAGCCCGGGTTCTATGCACGGGTTCTGCGCGAACGAGCCAATATCAGGTGCTCCGTCGTCAACATGGAGGATCTGGTGGATGTCGACCGTGCGTTGTTCCTGCCTCTGCCCAGGCTGAATCGCTTCAGCATGCTGCGAACGGCGGCGCAGGTTCAGGCGATCGAGGCGGACTACGCCGCCAGTATCACCTGCCTGGCCGATCATGTTGCGCTCATCGACCGTGTCTGTCAGGACTGGCGCCAGGCGGGTGTCGCCGGGATCAAACTGTCCCAATCCTACCATCGACGTATGGATTTTTCCGCGCGTGACGCCGTGGCGGCAGCGGCGGTTTTTGCCGACTTGCTGCGCGGAGACTACGGTGGCCTTGAATCGCCTGCGGGCTGTCTGCTGGAAGACTACCTGGTGTTCGAGTGTTGCCGGGCCGCCTCCGACGCCGACCTGACGATCCAGTTCCACCAGGGCATGCGCGCCGGCAATTACGGTGGCCTGGAGGGCGCGAGTCCGGCACCCCTGACACCGCTGCTGCAGAACTTTCGTCAGGCGCGCTTCGATCTGTCACATGCCGGATTCCCGTACCTGCGGGAGGGGGCGGTATTGGGCAAGACGTTCCCCAATGTCTACCTCAACATGTCGTGGATTCACATCATCTCTCCTTTCGGCGCCCGCCTCGATCTGCGCGAGTGGCTGGAGATGGTGCCGACGAACAAGATCATTGCCTTCGGTGATGACCTGGCACATGTCGAAGCGGTGTACGGCCACGCCCAGATGGCCCGCGACAACTTCGCCCACGTGCTGGCACAAATGATACAGGAACGACGTCTGTCGGAATCCGAGGCTGTCGATGTTGCGCGCGCCGCTTTCCACGACAATCCGGCTCACATCTACAATCTCGATCGCGGCTGAGCCACACCGCCTTTCACCAACGGAGTTGTGTTGACGATCCCTACGGTAGTGACAAGCGGTCGGCAGGTCCCACCGGCGTGGGCTGTCCGCCAGCGCGAGTTGATCGCCCGCATGGACCGGGCGGCGGTGCCTTTCACACAGCATGCGACGCGGCCGGATGGCACGCTGATCCAGCGGACAGAGTGGACCAGCATGGATGGCACCGACAACGGCTACGAGGCGTTTCTGTCCTTTCCGCTGGCCTACCTTCTGGGGGGTGCCGAATACCTGCACGAAGTGGGGCGCAAGGAGTGGGACGCCATCACCTGGCAGTATGGCAGCTACGGCACGGTGGATCGCGAGTTTGTCGCCGGCTTCGACTGGTTTCATCACAGCGAGAGCTACACCTACATCTACTATCTGGCCCTGGCCGATCCCGAGCACTACATCGACAAAACGCGCGCCGTGCGTTACGCCCGCATGTATACGGGTGACGATCCGCTGGCACCCAACTGGGATGCCGCACACAAGATGATCCGCGGACCGTTGAATGGGAGTCGCGGCCCGCGCCACCCGACGACCCGCGCCGACTGGGAGTACCACCGGGGGATCCTGTCCGGCTACCTGTCGCCGTACGAAGACATCGAGGCGCCGGGTGTGGACAAGTCCGACCCTCTGTTCCGCGTGGACTGGACGGATGACGAGACCTACGATCGCATCCTGGCGCAGGTCAACCAGCGTATGACGCGCTGTGATGTGCCGCTGAATCTGAGCGCCGCGAGCCTGGTGACCAACGCCTTTCTGCACACCGGAGAGGACCGCTATCGGCAGTGGGTGCTGGACTATCTGCAGGCCTGGGTCGAACGGCGCGACAACAACGACGGCATCGTACCCGACAATATCGGCCCCAGCGGTGTCGCCGGTGAACTGATGGACGGCAAGTGGTGGGGAGGATACTACGGCTGGCGCTGGCCCCATGGGGCGCGCAATATCGTCGAGCCCGCTTTTGTCGCCGGCAGTTGCGCGGTGCTGATGACGGGAGACCTGTCCCACCTCGACTTGTGCCGCTCACAACTCGACTTGCTGTGGGCCCAGCGCAAGCAAGTGGACGGTGTCACCATGGTGCCCGCCCGTCACGGTGATGTGGGCTGGTTCGATTATCGCGTGCCCGATCCGCTGTACTACATCCACCTGTACTATCTGTCACAGAGCGCCGAGGATCTGGCGCGGTTGAATGAGGTCTTTCCCGACCGCAGCCACTTCCGCGACATGCCCCCCGGATTCGGCCGGGGCAAGGCGGGGGTGTTCCAGCCCAAGCCCTGGTTGGCTTTCATGGAAGGCCATGACCCCGGCTACCCTGATCGCATCATCGACGCCACAGCAGACGTCGTCAACCGCTCCATGGACAGTCTGGATGCCGACGACAGCGATCCTGAAGAGCGGCACTGCTACCACTTTCAGAACCTCAATCCGGTCCTGCCCGAAGGTCTTGTGCAGATGGCGATGGGCACACCGGCGGCGCTCTACAACGGCGGCATGCTGCAGACGCATCTGTTCTATCATGATCCGCTCCGGCGGCGACCCGGATTGCCCGAGTATGTCGCGGCCCTGGTGGACGGCATCAGCCATACGCATGCGAACCTGCAACTGGTCAACACCGATCCGGTGGCGCCGCACCCGGTCTTGCTGCAGGCCGGCGCCTTTGGCGAACACGAGTTCACCCAGGTAACCGTTACCGACGCCGCTGGTGTGAGCCAACGGGCCGTGGGCGACCGCTATCTGCGTGTGGAACTTGGCGCCGGTGCCCGCGTGGAACTGAAGCTCAGCATGAAACGTTTTGCCCGTGCCCCCGCCTACAGAGTGCCTCCCTACGACGCATGATGGTGACGCCCGTTGGCCTACTGCGACAGCTGCTCATCCAGGGCTGCGCTCAGACGGCCAAACACCTCGGGATACTCGACGGAGACGTCGTCTTTCTCGTTGTTCTCCATGTCGAACAGCAGTTGCGGCCGTTCTCGCCACAGGCGGCGGGTTTCGTCCGCCGGCATGTGCATCGGCTCGAAGTTGTCGCCGCCGGTGCGCTTGGTTGGGTCGTACCCACGGACGAGCTTGAAACGGCCATCGCTGACGATGCGCCAACCGCTGAGGCCGGAGAAGACGAGATCACGATGGTGGTCGCTGTGACCCCCCAGGTAACTGACCAGGGAGCGACTGTCGAGTTCGGCACCGGGCGTCAGGCCCGCCCACTCGAGGAAGCTGGCCGTCAGGTCCAGAGTGGTCATGGGCGCCGCATCGGCTTGGCGCTGGGTGACGCCCGGGCCGGCGATGATCAGAGGCACACCGATGGACGATTGCAGGGGCGACAGCTTCTGCCACTGATTGTAGTCACCCAGCATTTCGCCGTGATCGCTGCTGTAGACGATGATGGTGTTGTCGAGTTCCCCCCGCTGATCGAGCCAGTCAACGAAGCGGCCGAGAGACTGGTCCAGATGCTCGACGGTGGCGGCCCAGTTGCGTCGCACTTCCTGATGCGTGGCGGGGGTGATCTCTTCCGTGTTGTACAGCGGGGGCGGGAAATCGACGGCCGGTTCGCGGTACCACTTGTGCATCGACGCGGTGACGTCCCAGGGATGGTGCGGGTTCTGCAGATTGACTTCGAGATACCAGGGCCGGTCCGTCGGCGCCCGCTCGAGCAGGGTCAGGGCGTTGCCGGTAATCCAGGTGTCGAAGTAGGCGTCATCGGGCAATGTCGTTGGAAAGGTGGCCGTCCAGACACCCTCCTTGTTGCGCCGCGCATAGTCGGCGATGTGCTCCTCCGCCAGGCCACGTTCTTGCAGGAACGTCATGTACGTGTCCTGCGGCACCATGTCGTTGCGCCGCATGAGAATGGCAGACTGGTTCAGGCCACCGTTGAAGATCGCATCGGAGAAGCCCCAGGGCTCGATGCCGGTGCGCCCGTCGACACCGCGGTGGTGTCTGGGTGGGTTGCCGGACTGGTTGTTGCCGATGTGATGTTTGCCCACACCCATGACGTGATAGCCGGCTTCATCGCGCAGGCGCGGGTGGTACTTGAGCAGATCGTCAGGGGGATAGGTCTCGTTGCCCCAGACCTGCGTGTGGTCGTATTCCTGACCGGCTACCAGACAGGCCCGCGACGGCCCGCACACCGGCGAGGGACAGACGGCATTCGTCAACCAGCGCCCGCGCTGGGCCAGTTCCCGCAGACGCGGCGTGCGCACAGGGATCTCGGGGTTCATCTCGACCCACTCCGGGCGCTGTTGGTCCGACTGCACAAAGAGAATGTTCGGGCGCTTGCTGTTGGTCATGATGTTTCATGGCTCCGGTTTGGTGGGGCTGCGGTGCATCTCAGAGAGCACAGTACGTACTTTGCAGCAGTATTTCCACAGCAGTTGCTGGTCGTCACAGTTCTTCTTGCGCGTTTTTGCCGCTCACGACTCAGGAGTGATTCGAAGTAAATGACAGGTAACGAGGAAGGTCGGGTGGTGGAGCACGGGCAGGATCGCGGTGTCAGTCTGCGGGCGGTGTTGTGGGGTGCGGCGTTGTCCTTGTGGATCGGGGTGTCGCTGCCCTACACAAACATGATCATCAAGGGTGGTCTGCTGGCACACAATCACAACACGCCTGCGGCACTCTTCGTGTTCTTTCTGTTCGTCGGCCTCGTACATACGGCGACGGCTGCCATCAAACGTGGCAGCAGTTACTCACGCGGCGAACTGGCCACGATCTACATCATGGCCATGATGGCGACCGTCATTCCGACGATCGGGTTTTCTGAATATCTGTTGCCGATCATCGCGGGATTCACTTACTACGCAACACCAGAAAACGCCTGGCACGATACGTTCCACCCCTTCCTGCCGCGGTGGGCGGTGCCCCAGGACGAAGAGGCCGTGCGCCACTTCTACGAGGGTCTGCCGGAGGGTTTGCCTCTGCCCTGGGAAGCCTGGGTCGAGCCCGTATTCTACTGGGTTGTATTCATCCTCGCCGTCTACTGGAGTTCGGCGTGCGCCATGGTCATCGTTCGCCGTCAATGGATGGAGCGCGAGAAACTGCTCTACCCACTCGTCCAGGTGCCGCTGGACATGATCCGCGATGATGACTCCGAATCAATTCTCAAACCATTCTTCCGCAATTCGGTCATGTGGGTCGGTTTCGCCGTGCCCTTCCTGATCGGCTCGTACAACTCTCTGCACGCGTACTTCCCGGCGGTCCCGGAGATTCCCTCCTGGGGGGGGCAGGGGCCGCTGATCACGATGTACTCCCTGTTCCGTGGTACGACCGAGATCATCGTCATGCTGAACTTCGGGCTTGTCGGTTTTGCCTACCTGCTCAGTCGTGACATCGCTCTGGGATTGTGGTTGTTCGCCCTGCTGGCGGTTCTGCAGCGAGGCATGTTCAACATGCTCGGCATTGCCAGCACCGAAAGCCTCAGTCGTTTCGCCAACAACACGGGTCCCTTCCTGGCGCATCAGGCGATGGGGGCCATGACTGTGCTGTTGTTTTCCGGGTTGTGGATGGGCCGCCAGCATTTGCAGGATGTGTTCCGCAAGGCTTTTGGTCGCGATGACAGTATCGACGACTCGGACGAAGTCCTGTCGTACCGCACCGCCGTCTTTGGCATGTTCTTCGGGATCGCCATTGTCAGCATCTGGCTGTGGCAGTCCGGCATGCCGCTCTGGATCGTGCCCATTTTTCTGTTTGCCGTGCTGGTCGTCTTTGTGACGCTGACACGCGCCGTCGTGGAAGGGGGGGTCGCTGTCATCCGTGCGCCTCTCATGCCGGCGGACTTCGTCATCTCAGGCCTGGGCACCGATGTTCTTGGCGGTCTTGGTATTGCCTCCATGGGACTCACCTACGTCTGGGCTTCCAACATCCGCATCTTCTTCATGCCTGCTTTTGCCAATGCCCTGCGCATGGCCGAGGAGATCGGTCACCGCAAACACCGGTTGAAATGGGCCATCGGTATCGCCGTCATCCTGGCCTTGGGCGGCTCGCTGTGGAGCGTGCTGGTCATGTCGTACAAGTATGGTGGCGTCAACCTGCACGGCTTCTGGTTCATCGGTGTGCCCGGCAACGCCGGCAGCTTTACGTCGCAATTCCTGCTCAACCCGTCTCCGCCCAACTGGGGTGGCTGGATGTTCACCGCCATCGGCGCCGCCATCCAGGGCGTGTTGGTACTGGCCCGTGCCCGCCTGATCTGGTGGCCCCTGCATCCGCTGGGCTTCGTCATCAGCTCCTTCGACATCATGACGTATGTCTGGTTCAGCGTGCTGATTTCATGGGGCATCAAGTCGATCGTACTGAAGTACGGCGGCCCAACGTTGTATCGCTCGACGCGGCCGTTTTTTCTGGGACTTATTCTGGGTCAGATCTGTGTCGCGGGCATGTGGCTCATTATCGATTTCTGCACTGGCATGGAAGGCAACGCCCCCATTGGCGGCTCCTTCGTCTGATGTTCAATCGGGAAAGGTGGTAACAGCATGAAGCTATGGATGGATATCCAACGGGATCTCGAAGGAGTGATGGGCGACCATGAGCGCATCCTCGATGCCTGGCATGAGGGCGGCGTCGACGGTGTCGTCTTCGGACCCCTTGTCTTTGGCCAGGCCAAACTGTCACAGAACGCCCAGTCCCTGCCCTCCGAGGGGCCCGTGGCGCCGACATACGACCCCAACCCGGCTGTCTACAAGCGTCTGGGTGTGGAGGCGCCTGCCGCGCCGGAGCACAAGCTGCCGGAACGACGGGACCTGCTGGAAAAGACCATGAACGCCACCAAGGACCGTGGCATGCAGGTCTATATCATGTACGCAGATGGCGGCGGCGGCCCGGGCGGACCGGGACACCATCTGCATGACCCGCAGACTTTGGCGGCGCGTGTGGCACGCATGGTCGACACCCTCGAACACTATCCCATGGCCGACGGGGTGGTCATGGATGGCCCCGAATGGGGGTACGAGATGGCGCCGCACCACATGAATCACCGCTCGTACTTTTTCAACGATCTGCCCGAGTCGGTGGCGCCCATGGCCAAGGACCTCGGCTACGACTACGCCGCCATGGTCGCCGCCAAGGATCGCCTGCTGGCGTTGTTCCACAACCTGGACCCCAAGCGCATCCGCGCCAATGCGCGCGGCGGGCTGATGGGTGCATACCGAATGCTGGGTGCCGATGCCGATCTCATGTCGTGGTTGTCCTTCCGCGCCGAATCGCTGACGCGCAATTTCCGCCAGATGCGAGAAGGCGTGACGGCCCATCTGGATCGTCCCGTGCGTATGGGCTGCGGCCCACGATCGGCGGCCTTTGCACCCCTGTGTGGCTACGATTTCAACGACCTTGCGGAATTCATGGATTTCCTGCTGCCAAAGCACTACTTCTTTCACCGCGGCTTCGACGGCTTCATCGGTACCGTCTATCGATACTCGCAGACGCTGATGGAGTGGAACCCCGGTCTCACGGTGGCCGATACGCTGGAAGTTGTGCAGGCGATGTTCGGCATCATCCTGCCCGGTGTTGAGGATGACATGCTCGATTTCGAGAGTGCTCTGAGTCCGGAGTTCTTCCAGCAGGTCGTCACGCAGGAGACCAAACGGGCCCTGGCTGCCGTTGATGATCCCGACCGCATCGTTCCCTGGCTCGACACGGGACGCTTCCCCCACGACGGCGACCCGATGACGTCACGGGACCTGAAGATGCTGCTCGACACGGCGGAAGCGGCCGGGCTGCAGCGCTTCAATTACCATCATCAGGGCAATCTCAGTCCGGGGGAGTGGGTCGTCATCAGTGACAAATGCGGCACACGCTGGGATCCGCGCACCAGTGGTTGGGAGCCACCGGACCAGCTCGTACTGTAGGCTGGACCTGCCATGGGCGATCCCCCGCGCGTCGCTGCCATCCTCTCCACCTATCATCTGCGCTCCCACGCCGATGTCATCGTCGGGAAGTTCATCCGGGGCTTCCCGACGGACGAGGGGTTGCGGCCGCCGCGGACGCAGGTGGTATCGCTCTACATCGACCAGTTTCACGACAACGATGTGGGCCGCGAAGTGGCTGCGCGGCACGGGATCCGACTGTGTCGCAGCATCCCCGAGGCGCTGACCCTCGGGGGTGCCGGACTGGCTGTCGACGGTGTGCTGTCCATCGCTGAACAGGGCGACTACGCTGACAACGAGAAGGGCCAGCAACTCTACCCGCGACGGCATTTCTTCGAGCAGATCAGCGGCGTCATCGCCGCCGCCGGGCATCCGGTTCCGGTTTTCAGCGACAAGCACCTGGCCACCGAATGGCCGGACGCGCGCTGGATGTACGACCGCGCCCGGGCCCTCGGGATCCCCCTCATGGCGGGATCCTCCAATCCCTTGCTCTGGCGTGATCCCTGGCTGGAGCACGACGTCGGCGTCGAACTCGAGGACGCCCTCGTGATCAGCTATGGACACATCGAGGCCTACGGCTACCACGCCGCCGAGGCACTGCAGGCGATGGTCGAACGCCGCCGTGGCGGCGAAACCGGCCTGCACGCGGTGCAGTGTCTGCAGGGAGAGGCGGTGTGGCAGGCGGCAAGAGATGGGCGCTGGTCACGCGAGTTGGCCGATGCAGCGATCGCGGTTGTTGCCAAGACACACGAGCCTGAGGGCTCATTGGAGGACAACTGGGATCGGCCCGTGGCGTTCTTGCTGGAATATGCCGATGGCTTGCGGGCTACTGTGCTGCACCTGGACAGCTACACCGGCTACATCCGCGGGCGCAGCTACGCGGCCCGAGTGGCTGGCGAGATCCAGGCGACGGGGATGCACGGCATGAGCACCCAGCCCTTCTCCCACTTCAGCTATCTGGCACTCAACGTGGAGCAGATGATCGTCACCGGGCGCGCGCAAATTCCGGTGGAACGTACACTGCTGGTGACAGGTGCCATGGCCGCGTTGATGGACTCAGCCCATCAAGGGCAGGTGCGGATGGCGACGCCCCATCTCGACATCGCCTATCAACCCTTCACACAACCACCGATCCGCCCCACCAGGCCACGTCCCATGGGTGCCAGTCTCGTCCCCTTCGACGGCTGACAATCTCTGCGTATCGGTAGCCAGGCTAAGGTGACGTGGCGTACTCGTACATCGCCACCGCTCGGGCCTCGACGCGGGCGACATCCCGTTGCAGCAGCAGGCGCCGGGCGACAAGGGCATCGGCGACGGCCACGCAACGTTGCACGTAGTCGTCACGGTCCCGATAGCGCTCCGCCAGCGGCCGCCGCGGATCCGCGGCGACCGCAGCGGCAGCCGCTGTGGCGGGGAAGGGGAACCAGACACCCGCCAGTCCCGCCAGCGCCCAGCTGGCGCCCATCTCTTTGGTGCGGTAGCGCCATCCGGTGAAGGTCCCCAGCGGCACGGCGACCTCCGGCATGTGGATGCCACCGATCTCGTTGCCATCCTCGTTCACCTGGGGAAAACGCACGGGGTAGTCGGCGCCGAGCCCTGGTGGCTCGCGGTCGATGCGACCCTCCTGCCAATGGTCCCCCCAATCGAGCCGGCGCGGCTGGCGCGGGTGTGTCGGCAAGGACAGACCGGGAAGCTGCGGCCAATCCACCCCCTCCAGAGGTACGAGCGTGCCTGCAGCAAGACTCGAATGGGCATTCGGCGGTGGCGCGATACCGTCGCGTACCCAGGCATCCAGAGCCAGGGCCAGGGCGCGGAAGGCGAAGTGGAAGTCGACGGGGTTCGCCGGCAGCATGTCGCCGGAGGGCATTTCCGGCAGTCCCCCCGGGCCGTGCTGTGTGCCGGCAAAGTGATAGATCCGTGTCTCAGCGTGTGGCGCCATGTCCTGTTGGCCGTCGGTCGTGGTATGGATCAACGAGGCGCTGCGATTCCAGTACTCCGTCGAAGTATTGGTATAGAAGATCTTCGGCATCGTCCGGCTGGCGATGCAGACGTCGAGCAGGCCGGCAGCAGTGCTGGCTGTATCGCCAGCCGAATCTAGCTGGGGCAGATCGTGAAAGGGGTAGCGCTCCGTCGGGTAGAATACATCTGTGTGGGCGCCGGCATGTCGTGATGGTTGCGCAAAGCGGTGGTTGAAGGAGCCGCCGCCGCCGCCACCGACGTTGACGAAGAGACCGTCAAAGACCTGTCGATCCGCCTCGTCCTGGTTGAAGCCCTGGTGCAACAGATCGCGCAGGAACCGCCCGCTCTGCGACGATCCAAAGGCATGGGCACGATGCAGGTGACGGGCCAACGGGTTGGGCTGGCCCTCGGTTGTGGCTTGTTCATACTTGAGAAAGGAGACGAAATCACGCGTCGTGGCAAAGCCGAGGCCGACCACGCGTGGATCGCGGCCGGTATACACGAGATTGTAGATTCGCCCCGGTTCAAAGCCTGCAGGAAAACGAATCGCCGCCCGGCCATCGGTCAGTCGATCGAAGTCCCATTCGTCTCGGGCAATGTCCACCATCGCCGCATACGGTTCGTCGCGCACGCTAAGAACCGCAGCATCCATATGCGCCTCGCACCATTCGTACGGGTCATGGTAGCGGCTGCCCAGAGAGTGCAGTTGGGTGGGTGCATCGACGATGATCTCACAGGCGACAGGCCCGGTGACGCCCGCAAGGATGGGTACGTCCAGAGTGAGAAGATTGCGCTCCTCATCGCCATGAAGCGGCACATCCTCCTGCCAGCCCACGGCGGCCATCGTGAAGCCTTGCTCCATCAGCAGACCATCGCCGAAGTCGGCAGCCGCCGAGGGCGTATTGCTGCCGGAGGCCAGTTGAAAACTGGCGAGCATGCCATTGCGACCACGGTTGACGACATGATAGAACAGCGCCCCATTGCCACGTGCCGCGTCTGCTGGTTTGAGAATCCATATGTCGGCCCGGCAGGGAACATGGCCACTGGCATCCACAGCGGCGTGCGTCAGGTCGATGATGCCGGCGTTGCGCAGATGTGTTGGATCGAGACCAAAGCGGGCGCTGCCGTAGAGTTGCTCGTACGGTCCGCTGCTACCGAAATCGCGACCATCGAGAACAACCTGCCGGCTGCTGATATCAAGACCGTGAAGCATCGTCCCATCCTTTTTGTCGTTGACTGAGATGTTGGTGCGGCTGACCGAGGCGGGACCGCCCCCAACGACAGATCACGCCTGCATGCGGTAGATCCACAACGGGCCATCCGCCATCTCCAGGGCGCGGGACGGGTCGAAGGTCGAGACCGATGCCGTCGTCAGACGACAAACGCGGCGTGGGCCATCCTCGGATAGCACGTCGCCGAGGCGAGGGCCATCCTGCTGCGGAATCAGCAACCAGTTGTCGGTTCCCATGGCTACTACCTCGCAGCCTGCCGGTCTTGTGATGACGGTATCGGCGCCGGCGATCCGTTGAGCCAGAGCCACGGCGCAGCGGGCCAGTTCGAAGGTCGGCCGTGGATTGCACAGTGTATCTAGCAGGCCGTGGGCGACATCCATGGTACGGTCCATGTCGACCAGAGGTTCGGCAAAAAGCGGCGCATCCAAAACCATGCCGACCACCAGAGCCCGGGCCAGAGACGCGGCGTTGGTGATGGGATCCACACCGGGGGCCTCTGCCAGCAACAGCATCTGGCCGCGCCATTGCGCCCGCGCCGACAGCAGCGCCGACAGCACCTCCCAGGGCTGCTCAGGAATCCTGCACACGGCGGCAGCCGTCACTGCAGCCATCTGCAGCTGTTCACCGAGCGCTGCCAGTTCGTCCGGCAGATATCCGTGCCGGGTCCGGTTGTGTTGCTTGCCAGGAACCGGCTGGCCGGGCAGTACCGGGCACAATGCCAGCGGCAGTGGGCCGTCAGCCAACTGCCGCAGGGCGTCAACATCAGGCAGTCGTCGCCCTGGCAACTGCAATTCCAGACGGTCGACATGGCCCTGCAGGTGCCGGCTGTGGGCCAGGGCCTCTGCCTCTCCAAGGGCGACGGCCTGCACCGCAATCCCCTCGGCGCGCAGGATTTGTAATCGTCGTGCTGGCCCCGGATCGAGCAGATCGGCGACAGGAACCCGCACCCACTGGACGCCAGCCTCGATGCAGGCCAACAGGGGATAGTCGTTGCGCACCGGTTGCCGGATGACGGATGGCCAGGCAATGGGCACCTCCGTTTCCAGGGCCAGTGGATGGCGCAGACTCACACCCAGAGCAAAACCACCGGCAGCGGGCGCCCCAAAGGCGGCCGGTGATGTGATCAGGATCGTGCTGTGAGGATCTGCCAGTACGCTCATGCGGATGCGGTGCACGTCGAAACGTCCGTCGACGAGACGGCAGAGAAAGAACCCTGTTTTGGGTACATCGTCCCGGCCCTGCTCCGGTGGTGGCGCCGCCGCGAACAGATGGGAGAAACCGGGTCGTGTGAAGGAGGTCGAAGGGGATGTGAAGTAGCGGCACAGGCCATTGTGCACCTGCAGGTGATCGAAGAATTGAAAATGCACGTGACCGGTGAACAGGGCCATGACGTTGTGGCGCCGAATCAGCGACAGCAGCCACCCACGGTCCGGTTCGCCTAGATTGTCGTAGTGGCCGAGCCACGGTTCGCCGGCATTGTGCAGGTAGGGTGGCATGTGCAGGAACAACACGAATGGGCTGTCACCCAGATCGGTGAGCTGCTGCTCAAACCAGAGCCGCTGGGTCTGTGTGGCGGGCAGGTCGGTGTTGAACAACTGTGAGTTGAGCACGACGAAATGCAAACCATGTGATTGCCAGGCATACCAGGATGGGCCGAAGCGCGCCTGCCAGCCCTCGTGGGAATCCAGCGTTGCTTCACCGGTGGGCATCGTCGGATCGGGACGATCGCCGATGTCGTGATTGCCAACGACGAAGTGGCAGCGATCCCACAGGCCGGCGCCTTCAATCTGTGCCAGGGCTTGCTGCATGGTCTGCTCGTAGGCGGGCCGCCCGGGGAATTCCTGGACCATATCCCCCAGATGTACGACGAAGGCTGGATCCAGCGCGCCGATCGCTTCCCAGGCGAGGCCAGCGCGGTGCCCCTGCTTGCGGCGTGACTCAAACTCGAGGGGTGCGTCACCCAGGTCCATCATGTAGTGGGTATCGGAGACAATGACGAACTCAAGTTCCGCTGCCGGCAACAGGGAACAATCGAACTGTGACAGGCCTGTGGTGGACTCAGCCAAGCAAACAACTCCTCAGGTGGCCGGGCCCCAGCAGGCCCGGGGTCTACAGATCGGTAGGGCCGCCCGGGAGCTGCCGACGTACGTCGCGACCAAAACTGTACGATAGATCGATGGTTTCCATGGGTTCGTCGCGGGTGTCAAAACGCAGGGCCGCCTCATGAATGACAACATCGATGACACGAACGTCGGTGTGCAGCGTGGGGAACACTACGTAGCCTTCTGCCTCCTGACCGGAGAAGATCGGCACCGCAGGATACATCGTCCGCCGCAGGGTTTCCATATTCTTCTGATACCGATCGTATTCATTGCCCCGATAGCCGACGGAGTAGGCCCGGTAGTAATTATCGAGCTGGCTCAGATCCAGACTCCAGTAACGCCGACTGTTGGAGGCAACGATCTCTATCATTGTCGAATTCACAAGCACCTTGGGATAGGCGTAATTCTTCACCTTCAGATGAAAGACGGTGAAGCGCTCGTGCTGCAGACCATCCTGGAACGTCGTGTTGCCGAAGGTGTAGGGATTGGTCGACTCGTTTCCTGCTTCTGAAGCCGAGGAAAACTGCTGGTTCAACTCGTCGCTGGTCACCGGACGCAGTTGAATCTCCAGGCGACCCCGGGTGAAGGTGACGGCGCCGCCTTCTTCGACGGACATCTCCTCGGCTTGTGCCGGCGTGGGCTGCAGGGGGCCAACGACGTGATGGTAGCCGAAGTAACTGCAGCCGACAGCCAACAGGATGCAGAGTGCAAGGCTGGCTCGAGTGATACCGAGGAGCCGGGTACCGCGGGACGGAGGGGTGGCAGAAGATGCCATATGGATCGCCTCTCAGTGCGACGGAGCGGTTTGGGGCCGAGGGCCAACGTGGTCGTCGTCGGCGGCAGGCAGGAAGCGCAAATATAGACTTTATCGGGTCCATTCCAAAGTGGCACGCACGGATCTTCATTCACGGAGCGGTCTGCACCGCTAACCACAGCGCTTGGGAGCAAATGATCTATGTCATCCACTAGCGGTTGGACCTGTGCTCTTAGCCTCGATGCGCAGCGCCGCATCGAAGCTGGTTCCACAAAAGAACTTTCTGCCGCGATCGCTCGGGGTGCTGATCTGCGCATCGCCACGGAGTTTCGCCACAACGAGCACATCGACGTGACTTCGGCTCAGGATGAGCGGGTGTGCGAAGTCGCTGAGTTCGCCGTCACCTATCTGCTGGACAATCGCTGGACGGCGGGTATCATGAGCCTGCGGCAGCCCGTCGAACTGCCCACAGGCTTCGGCCCACACCCTTCCATGTCCTACTTCCTCTACAACGAAGATGGCCACCAGGCGATTGCACGGCTGCACATGGACGGTGCCGTCAGGGACTCAACACCCGGTCCGTCGCCCGTGGAGGCGCCGATGGGTATGACGAAATATCATACCGGCAGTGGTGCCGACGCCGGCACCAATGCCCCGAGTCACAATTTCATCTATGACTTCGACGTGTTCCGCTACTGGGTCTGTGATCGCTGGACGCAGGTGCTGGCCCACGATTCGATCGGTGGTGTCACCAGCGGATCCGTCGAGCAACTGGCAGAAGCATTCCATCGGGGCTGCAGGATCAAGGTGGCTGTGTCGGGCCTGTGTACGGATTTGCAGACCGGCAGTAGCGGGATCGACCACGAGCTCTTCGTTGAGATCGGTTCCAGCTACTACTACACCCGCCAGGGATTGTTCATCGGCGGCTCTCATCCCGTGATCCGCGTGCGACCCCAGAT
>ERZ890510.832-NODE-832-length-22593-cov-6.134085_pt1 | contig 22593 bp, 27 predicted proteins | sample MGYA00521265_ERZ890510 | MGnify/ENA primary metagenome ERZ890510 (study PRJEB32303, sample SAMEA104408624) | aquatic metagenome | biome: Brackish water; feature: Chemocline; material: water | place: Baltic Sea | collected 2014-10-26T21:54:00 | depth 110 m ...
TTTACAAAGAAAAAAGAAGCTTATGAAGCTAAACAGAAACAAAAAAATAAATAAATAAATAAGGAGTTTATTAGATGATAAAAAATAACAAAATTTTCTTGAAAATAGAACCCTTAACCGCTCCTTTAGGGCGGTTATTGATTTCATTTATGTTCCTAATGTCAGGTTTGAATAAAGCTGGCAACTACTCCAACACTTCAGGTTGGATGGAATCGATGGGTGTTTCTAGTAGCATTTTACCATTAGTAATACTTCTTGAGATAATTGGTGCTTTTGCAATAATTGTAGGCTGGCATACTAAAATTACAGCTTTTCTTTTAGCCGGTTTCTCAATTATTTCAGCTTTAATATTTCATTCAGACTTTAGTAATCAAGTTGAAATGATAATGTTTATGAAAAATATTGCTATAGCAGGTGGTTTTTTAATTTTAGTAGCTAATGGTGCAGGTAACTATTCTCTTGATAATAGAAAGAAATGATTTAAATGGATGATGAACGCAGGTGGTATCTCCTTGATCTTTGCAATACAGACACGCCTTGCCGCGTTCTTTTCATTGCCTAATATTACTCGGAGCAATTTTTTTCACTTGGATAGTGGCTGGAAGTTTCCGTTATCGCTGACCATCATTGCAATTGCTGTTGCTTTAATGGGTCCAGGGTTACTGCACCCTTTTCCTAATTAAGATTGGTCAATGGTCAGGGGGTGGTCTGCCCATTGACCGTAGTCCATGGACCATGGACGGGGTTTAGTAGTTGGGTTGGTGGAGTTGGTTAAGTGTTATTTTGTTTAAGTTACTCTTTACCTTCCACAACTATTTTGATTAGGCTGTGAGTATACTCTTTTAGGAGAATAAAATGGATTTTCTTACAGCAGTAGCAATAGACCTTTTAGTAAGAGTTGTTGTGAATGTTACTATGTATTGGGATACTATAGTTTTATGAACAAAATTCTTATTATATTACTATTATGTTTTGGTTTAAGTAGTTGTGTAACTACAGAAGATGTAAAATCTGTATCTAAAAAAGTTTCTAATACCTTTTCAACCAAGAAAGTAGAAACATCAAACAATCAAATTAAAGAAGAAACCATAAATGCAAAGTTCATCCAATGAAAATGTTACGAACACTTTGGTGATGATGCAGAACATATTTTAACTATTGGTTACTTTCCAGATTATAGAGAAAGTTTTTTTGAAGAAAGTAAATATAAAAAATTAGACGATTTTAGTGAGAAGTTCTTAGAATCTGGAATGATTGAGCTGAAATCAACATCAAAAAAATGTTTTCATTTCACACTCTTAGAGTTGTTAAACATTCTTTTGTATGGGGTGGAGAAACTTTTCAAGATTATATGATAGATATTAGTTCAAATGGAGTTGGAATTTTTTATAATTTTAAAAATGTAAAACAAGGTGAAAAAAGACAACATTCTGAATGATATAATTGTAAATTTGGAATACCAGAAACTGTTTTCTTAGGTGAAGAAGATTTGAAAAGTTTTAAAAGAAGTATTGATAATTTGAATTCATTTTATTAATATTATAAGTTAAAGTGTCTTAAGTTAAATTATTAAAATATATAAGGCTTTAGTTATGAAAACTTTTTTTTTCTTTATTTTCATTAATTTATTTTCTCAAATAGTATGGGCGTATGATGGAAATAAATTAAATATGTATAAAATGTCTAAAATTTGTAAATATTGTGATTTATCTAAGTCAAATTTAGATAATTTGAACTTACAAGGTTCAAATTTACAAAATGCTAATCTAGAAGGAGCTTCGCTAATAGGAGCTAATTTTTCACCTAAAAAAATGGAAAAAACCACTATTTATTCAAATTTTGAAAGTGCAAATTTTAAAAATGCAAATTTAAAAAATGCAATATTAATTAATATAAATTTTTCTAATAGTTATTTTAAGGGGGCTAATCTTCAAAAAGCAGATCTTAGTAATTCTAATTTAATGTCTAGTAACTTTAAAAATGCTAATTTTTTTGATGCAATTCTAACTGGAACAAATATAGATAAAATTAATTTTTCTGGGGCTTTATTTTGTAGAACAATTATGCCATCTGGTAAAAAAAATAATAAAGACTGTTAAGTTTTTAATTTATAGTTAAGTTTGAAATATATTCAACTAAAACTAAGGAAAATTATGAAAGCCATAAAATCTGTTTTTAAAGCTTCAATTTTTTCTGTATTATTTATCTTGAACATAAATTTTATGGCTTATTCTTCTGAATTGAGTAATTTTAAAATAGCAGTGATGAAATTTGGAACTGTTTTATGGGAATTAGAGACTATTAAAAACTACGAATTAGATAAAAAGCATAATTTTAACTTGGAAATTATTAAATTGGCTGGAAACACTGCTACTCGTGTTGCTTTTCAAGCTAAAGAAGCAGATGCAATAGTTGCTGATTGGATATGGGTTGCAGTTCAAAGAAATAAAGGCAAGGATTATGTTTTTTCTCCTTATTCAAAAGCTATCGGTGAACTTCTTGTTCCCAAAAATAGTGAGATTGTTTCTTTAAAAGATTTAAAAGGAAAAACTATTGGAATTGCAGGAGGTCCATTAGATAAAAGTTGGATAATTTTTCAAGCTTACACTAAATCAAAATTAGGTTTTGATATTAAAAAATCTACTAATCAAATTTTTGGAGCTCCACCTTTGATCTTCAAAAAAGCTCTTTCAAATGAAATAGATGCAGTCATTAATTATTGGCATTATATTGCAAAATTGAAATCCAGAGGTATGAGGTCTATTATAAGCGTTGCTGATACAGCTTCTGAATTAGGCTTGGATAAAGAAAACCCAATGCTTGGTTACGTTTTTGATCTTTCTCTTCCTAAAAGTGTATCTAAAATGAAAAAATTTATTTCAGCATCTAATGATGCAAAAATAATATTAGGTAATGAAAAGAAATCTTGGGAACGAATTAAACCTCTGATGAAAGTTAAATCCGAATCAGATTTTGAAGGTTTGATAAATGGGTTTCGTGCAGGAATACCTAATGCTCCAATTGATGTGGCTGGAATCACAAAAATGTTTAATTTAATCAATCAATCTGGAGGAAGTAAACTTTTTGGAGGTATTAAAGAATTACCAAAAGGTTTGTTTGTAGATGAAAAAAAATAAATTAACATCCTCTTTTACATTGGGATTATTTTCTTTTATTTGCTTTTTCTTTTTTTGGTTTATTTTGTCAGATAATGATAGTGATAATGTTTATAGTGTTCTTCCATCTCCAGTAATCGTAATAAAATTATTGTTTTCGGAATTAAAATCTGGAGAATTGTTATTTCATCTAGGTCATACTCTTTATAGAGTTTTGTGGTCGTTTATAATTGCATTAATTTGTGGAACAATTATTGGATTTTTTATGGGAAGATCCAAAAGTGTAGATGATTTCCTTGATGTCTGGATAATAGTTTTTATGAATTTACCTGCTTTAGTCCTAATTGTTTTATGTTATATTTGGATAGGTTTAAATGATATGGCAGCTATTATAGCCGTTGCATTAAATAAAATTCCTCTAGTTGCAGTTTTGGTTAGGCAAGGAGCTCGTGAACTTGATCCTAAGTATTCTGATATTGCTAAAGTATTTCAACTTACACATTGGTCTAAGATTAGACATATTTTTATTCCACAAATGTTTCCTTACGTCATCTCTGCAGCTCGTTCAGGACTTTCAATAATTTGGAAAATTGTATTAGTAGTTGAGTTTTTAGGAAGGCCTAATGGTATTGGTTTTCAAATTCATTTGTATTTCCAGCTATTTGATGTTGGAATGGTTTTAGCTTATGCAGTTTCATTTATTATTATAATGTTAATTGTAGAAATAGGAGTGTTGAGATCAATTGAAAAACACTCTTATGTATGGAAAATAGATTGATAGAAATTAATATTGAAAAAATTCATTTTGGTAATTTAAGCATATTTAAAAACTTTAATATGCTTTTAAAGCCAGGAACCTGCATAGGTCTTATGGGGAAATCAGGAATTGGCAAAACATCTTTATTAAGAATTATTGCTAAAATAGATAATAGATTTGAAGGAAAATTAATTGGTTATAAAAATGTTTCTTTTATGTTTCAAGAACCTTTTCTTTTACCTTGGAGGACTGTTGAAGAGAATATATCGATAGCAACAAATGCTAAACACGCCGAAATTTTAAAATCGCTTAAAAATGTTGGTTTAGAAGATAAAATTAACTCTTTTCCAAACATTCTTTCTTTGGGTGAACAAAGAAGAGTTTCTTTGGTGAGAACAATGCTTTTCCAATCAGATTTAATGCTTCTTGACGAACCTTTTGCTTCATTGGATAAAACCACTAAAGTATTTATGCATAATATAATATGTGATTATAAATTAAAACAACAACAATCAATGATTCTAGTAAGTCATGATGAGAGAGATTTTAAAGGGTTAACATCTAAGATAATAAATTTAGATAAATACATTTAATTAAAGATAATACAATTAACTCCAACATGATTAATGCCAATATAGAATTACATTATTTCTAATAAAGAAATAAAAGGTTGACCAAATAAAAATTTTGTGAGTTAAATTAAATTCATTTAATTGTAAATATTATCAATCTGATGATTTTACGAAACGTGAATTAAGTTTATTGTTTAATAAAACGAAAAGGTAATAATTAAAATAATAGATTATTTTTATATTTTTTGGGAGGGAATTTAATGAATAATATAACTAAATTAGCACTGGTTTCTGCGATATCTATTTTAATATCGTCAGTTTCTAATGCAGAAACAAAATATGGCGACATGTTAACTGTAACTCAAGATATGTTAAGTAGAGCAGGCTCAGATGGTAATAATTTTCTTCATACAAATGGAAATTATGAACAAACTAGGTTTTTTCCAAATAAGCAAATTAACATTCAAAATGTAAAAAACCTTGTTCCGGCATGGGTTTTTCAAACTGAAATTGTTGATTCGTTGGAAACAAGCCCAATTGTTGTTAATGGTATAATGTACGTAACAACATCATATAATCATGTTTATGCTCTTGACGCAAAAACAGGTTCAGAAATATGGCATTATAAACAAAAATTAGGACCAATAACAACTTATTGCTGTGGCCCAAATAATCGTGGAGTTGCTGTATCTGGAGACAAAGTCTTTATGGCTACTTTAGATGCAAAAGTTGTTGCTTTAAATGCTAAAACTGGTCGTGTTGTTTGGGAACAACAAATAGCGGATCCGGAGTTAGGTTATTCTGAAACAATGGCTCCAACAGTAGTGGGTAACAAACTCCTTATAGGCACAAATGGTGGTGAGTATGGGATTAGAGGATTTGTCAAAGCTTTAGATATAGCAACAGGTAAAGTTCTTTGGACATTTAATACTATACCAAAAAATTCTGTAGGTGTTTGGGCTACTCATGATGCGACTGGTAGGGATATGAAAAGAGATATTCCAGCAGAAAAAGCAGCTTTAAAGAAATTAGGAGATCCATATAAAACACTTGGAGGAGGAGTTTGGCAGAACCCAGCAGTTGATGAAGCTACAGGTAAAATTTATTTTGTTGTAGGTAATCCATCTCCTGACTTAGATGGTTCAATTAGACCTGGTGATAATTTATATACAGATTCACTTGTTTCAGTAGATTTAGAAACAGGGAAATATAGTTGTCATTTTCAATATATAGCTCACGATGTTTGGGATTTAGATGCAGTTTCACCTCCTGTAATTACTCAAGTTAAAAATAAAGAAGGTAAAATGATAAAAGGTGTGCTTCATGGTGGAAAATCAGGTCATATATATGTTCATGATGCTAAAGATTGCTCGTTAATTCGTTATTCACAAGCAATGGTTCCGCAAGAGGATATGTGGTCTCTTCCAACTAAAGATGGAAAAAGAATGCTTCCTGGTGCAAATGGGGGTGTTGAATGGTCTCCATTAGGTGTTAACCCTGAATTAAATTTAGCTTACGCAATTAACTTGCATCAACCAATGACATATCATGTTGAGAGTTCGCCCTACCCAGGAGGTAAACTTTGGTTAGGTGGAGCTTTTAAAGTTATTGCTACTGAAGAACAATGGGGAAATATTACCGCTGTTGATTATAATACAGGTAAGATAAAGTGGAAGGTGAAAACTGAGCAGCCTATGATTGGTGGTATTCTTCCTACAGCAGGAGGTCTAGTTTTTGCTGGTGAAGGCAACGGAATGTTTAAAGCATATGATGCAGATACAGGCTCTATGCTTTGGAAATTTCAAGCTGGAGCAGGAGTTAATGCTCCTCCATCATCCTATACAGTTGATGGTCAACAGTATATTGTTGTAGCTGCGGGTGGAAATGCTCAGTTAAAATACAAATATGGTAATAATATAATTGCATTTAAATTAGCAAATTAAATTTAACAAAAAAAAGTGGTTGCATTAAATTTTTGCAACCACTTTTTTTATTTTAATATTACTCAAAGGTTCTTATGTATTATATTTACTTTAATTGTCAGGGATTAATAAAACTTTTTATTTTAATTTGTTTTTTTTCATTATTTGTAAATACCAAAGCTTTTTCAGATAAATTCTCTGATACAATAGAAATATGTCAATCATGCCACGCAAAGGAAGTAATTAATGATAATCCTGAAGTTCCTGTTATTTTAGGTCAACATTTTTATTATATATATACTCAATTAAAGGATTATAAATCAGAAAGACGTACTCATGAAATTATGTCTGAAATTGCTAAAGAATTAGATAAAGAAACAATGAAAAAATTAGCTACATATTATTCTAAGAAACAATGGATTAATTTTACTTCTAATTCAGAATATGATCCTAAGGTAGCTGAAAGGACTATTGTTGCGGGTCAGTGTGTTCAATGTCATGGAGATTATAAAGGGTTTAGTGGTACACCAAGATTAGCAGGGCAAAAGGAAACTTATCTTTTTCAAACAATGAAAGCATTCAATCAAAAAATAAGGCTAAATTCAGGTTCTAAAACATCTTTGTTTTACACAATAACTGATGAGGAAATTAAATCATTATCAGTATATTTATCAAATAAATAAAAATTATAACTGTTAAGTAATTATTTTATTAATTTAAAACTCCATTCTTAATTAAAAAATCATATGCTTTTTTATTATTTAGTTTTTTGGCATAAGAAAGTGCTGTCATATTTTTATCATCTTTATAATCAACTTTAGCTCCATTTAACAAAAGTAATTCTATAGTTTTAATAGCGTCATTTGAAGGTGTATCTGAAGTATGTCCAGCAGCCCACATAAGGGCAGTTAAATTACTTTTGTATTTTGTGTTTACATTTACACCAACTTCTATCAGAACTTTAACAATTTTATAAAAGCCTTTAGCAGAGGCATATACCATTGCACTTTTGCCAGTACCATCAACAAATGATGGATTCGCCTTATAAAACAATAGGGCTTTTACTATATTAAGATTCCCATTGAAAGTTGCTGCTGTAAGAGGTGTAATATTATCTACAGTCTTTAAATTTGTTTCAGACCCTTGATTAAGCAAATATTTGACAACTTTATTTCTATTTTTTTTAATAGAGGCAATTAATGGGGAACTTCCTTTCAAGTTAAGATGATTAGTGTTAGCACCCTGAGATTGTAAATACTTAACAATTTTTAAATGTCCAGCCTCTGCAGCTTTATATAAAGGTGTATTAGCAAATCTATCTCGTGCATCAATAATAATACCTTTATTTACTAATATTTTAACAGTGCTCAAACAACCCTTTTTGGAAGATTCAAATAATAGTAAAGTTAATTCTCGGGACACAGCTTTTGAGCCAATTAAATCAAGTTTATTTTGAACTGCATTACATACCATACTTTTTTTATTTGGAATAGTTTTTGAATAAACAGAGTTTGAATAAACAAATAACGATAGAATTAAAAAAATTAATTTTGTTTTATTTTTTTGCATAGTATTAAAACTTCTTTTAAAAAGTATGTTCAAATGGTTTTAGTAAATTATTTTATTATTATTTGTCCTTTAAATTTTTTTTCTGGATAACCTCTAATTCCATAATTATAAGAACCAGTTCGTAAAGCAATGAAAAATAAATCTATTGACCCTTTGTCATCATATTCTAAAAAATAAATTCCTGTTGGCTTTATTTCTTTTTTATCAATAACAATCTGATCAATCCAAATATTTCTAAAAAAAATAGGGGCTTCAAAAATATATTCATCTTTTCCATCACTAGTAATTCGTAATCTATAAAATTTACCAGTTTCAATATTTATTTTATTTATAGAAAGACCGTTATTTCCATCAATAATTATTTCATTTAACCTTTTTGCTCTTTTTGTTAAATTTCCTTCTGAAAAGGTGTTAAATGTAATAAAGTTGACACAAAATAAGCATGTTAATAATATATAAAATTTATTTGCAACTAAAGTATTCATTTATGACAAAATCACTATCTATAAATAATTTAAGTTATTATTATAACAAAAAAAAAATTTTTGACGACTTAAATTTTAACTTATATTCAGGAGAGTTTACTGTATTATTGGGAAACAATGGTGCTGGCAAAACCACTCTATTTTCACTAATAACTTCACTTCTTAGAATTCAAACAGGAAAAATAAATGTATTTGATAATTGTGTTCTAACCAATCCAACAAAAGCGTTATCAAAAATTGGAGTTGTTTTTCAAGCCTCAACTCTTGATCTTGATCTAACTGTAGAGCAAAACCTATACTATTTTTCAGGATTACAAGGTTTTTCTCGTAATGAATCATCTTCTTCTATTAAAAAAGTCATAGAATTTATGAATTTATCTAGTTTTAAAAATAAAAAAATTCGTGCAATGAGTGGTGGTGAGCGTCGAAGAGTAGAAGTTTGTAGAGCTATATTAAATAATCCTCCATTACTTTTAATGGATGAGGCAACAGCTAATATTGATATTCATACAAGGAATATTGTTCTAGAAAAGTTACATGATCTTGTAAAAGTAGAAAAAGCTTCAGTTCTGTGGTCAACTCACCATGTTGAAGAAATTGAAGAAAATGATAGGATAATTATCCTTAATAAAGGAAGAATAATTGAAGATGATAAAAAAAAGAATTTATTAAAAAAATTTAATAAATCAATCCGAGATATTTTACTAGATTTTCAAAATGATGGTTAACAATGAATAATGCACCATATTTTAAAAAGCTTTTTTTTGTTTTTTGCGCTATTTCAAACAGAGAATTATTAAAGTTTTCAAACCAATACGCTCGTTTGATCTCTGCTATAATCAGACCTTTGGTTTGGTTAATAATATTTGCTTCTGGCTTCAGGTCTATTTTAGGCGTGTCTATTGTGCCACCATATCAAACTTATGTAACATATGATGTTTATATAACTCCTGGTTTATGTGCTATGATGATTCTTTTTTTTGGAATGCAAACTTCGTTATCAATAGTATATGATCGTGAAATGGGTACAATGAGATTGCTTATGACAGCCCCTTTCCCAAAAGCTATACTTGTTATTTTTCGAGTTTTTAGTACATCTTTAATTGGTGTTTTACAAGTTTATTGCTTTTTATTTTTAGCTAATCTTTTTGGTGTTTCTTTCTCATTTTATTATCTTTTAATTTCATTTCCTGTTTTTTTAATCTGTGCGTTTATGTTTGGAATGTTTGGTTTAGTTTTATCTCTTACTGTAAGTCAGCTTGAAAATTTTGCAGGAGTTATGAATTTTGTAATTTTCCCCTGTTTTTTTCTATCATCGGCACTTTATCCAATTTGGAAAATAAAGGAATCAAACCCATTCTTAGCTATTTTAACTCAATATAATCCATTTACGCATGCTGTAGAACTTATTAGATTTTCATTATATGGAAATTTTAATTTATCATCTTTTTATTATATTTTATTTTTCACCATTTCTTGCTCTGTATTATCACTTTTGGTGTATTCGAAAAAAAATATTGTAATGAGATAATTATTTTAATTGGCATGAACTTTCTAATCTATCTAATCCTAATGTATCTTCATTAAATTTTTCATGTAAAAACTTATTATTGGGCATAACAGATATAACAGCATTATGTGTTGTTAATAATATTGGTTGACGCATTTGGTTATTCCACTTTCGAATACTACCCACACTTCCCTTATATAAATCAACAGATAAATCAGGAAACTTTAATAGTTTTAAAAAATTAATATCTTTTTCACTATTTTTATTCTTAATACTTTCAACTAATAATTTAATAGAAGCCCAAGCTGCCCAATCTTCATCATCCATATTTCGATCATTGTTATCATTTAAAAATGTTTTAACACGACGATTAAACCTTTGATTTAATTGAGGAGCTCCAAATCTTTCCCAAGACCAATGCCAAGCTCTTGGTTTTAATCCAACTGAACCAAACACAAGTCTTGATAAATGTGTATTGAATGGCAAAAATCTACTATATTCACCAATTTTATCAAAAACAACGATTGCATCATGATTATTATGAGAAGTTAATAAAAGTGAATTACTTTGTTCTCTATCTTTGGGATTGTTAGATGTAGAAAATATTTTTTTTAAAGCAATTTTTAGTGAATATTTCTTACTAGATAATAAAAAAGAATCTATCATTTGTTTATCATAAATATTTTTACCATGAATAATAATTAATTTTTTCCAATTTTTAGTATAAAGAAATTGTGCTAAAGCATCTGTGTACATTCTAAAAGATGGAATAATATGGAACAGATTTTTTTGACAAAGATTTAAGCGTAAACCCATATTCCGGCTTCTAGCATTAATTAATGCAATATTTTTATTTTTTAGAGAGTAAACTATTGACTTCATAATATTTGTTGGCACATCTAAAATGACAGCGGAGCCTATAGGAACTTTTTCTTTTATTTTTTTTATAGCTTCTTTTGAGTTTAATGCGATTATTTCTTCAAAATATATTTTTGAGTTAAGAGATTTTAATTTAATTTTACTTTCTAATAAGCTTAATTTTACTGCTCTTAATTGTTTAAAACGGTTTTCTAAAATAATACCTGTATAGCTTTTTCTTTCACCTAATTCAGTATCATTATTCATACTTAACAAGAATAGATATCCTATTTTATTTTCAGATCCAAAAGCTGTATTTGATAAGGAAGATAATACAACATGAATTATAAAAAAAATAATTAATTTAAAATTATAAATTTTCATTATTCAACTATAAGTATACCATATGGCATAGATCCTACTTTTACTGATTTTATAACTTTTTGTTTTTTTGTATCTATAATAGAAATATCATCTGACAATCCATTTGCTACGTACAGTAATTTTTCATCTTTACTTAAAGCAAGGCCCCAGGCACGTTTCCCAACAAGGATATAATCAAGTACTTTGTTAGTTCTATAATTAAATAAACCAACATGGTTAGCTCTTCCTAGAGCAACGTATCCAATTTCACTATTTTTTGATAAAATTAAGTCTACAGGTGTCACTTGTTCTTTTCTAAACCCATTAGGTAAAAACTTAATAGTATTTATTACTTTTAATGATGAAATATTAATAACATTTATAACACTAGAAAGTTCTGCAGAAACATATAATAATTTTTCATCAACAGTCATAGCAAAACGTCTTGGTCTCCTATCAACAGCAATATCTTTTTGTATTATTTTTTTATCTAAATTAATTACGTGAACAACATCAGCTACCTCAGATGCAACAAAAGCTAATTTACCATCTTTAGTAATAAGAACGCCTTCTGGTTCTTCTCCTGTTTCATATTCATTTATAAATTCACCTGTTAATAAATTCCATTCTGATGCAGTTGAATCTTCTTCATTAGAAATCATAAGAGTTTCACCATCAGGGTTAAGGTCAAATGTTTCCGGAGAAGCAACATTGGTAATTCTATTTATTACTTCAAGAGAGTTAGTATTATAAATTAAAATTAAATCATCATCTGCACAAGCTACTAAAAATTTAGTTTGTTTTTGATAAAAATGTAATCCTCGAGGTCTACCACACGTTTTAATTTCTTTTATGATTTTTCCTTCGGGAGAAAGTATAGATAATGAATTTCCTCTTTCATTACTTACTATTATTTTTTGTATGGCAAAAGCCTCAAAATTATAAATAAACATAAAAAATAATATAAATGAATACTTCATTAGTTTTCCAAATTAAAAATATTAAATAAACATAGTGTATTAAATATCAAAGTATAATAAACCATGATAAGTTCATATGAGCAACCTATATCAGAGGTTATTTTCTCCTAAACAATTTCTAGAACACACTCTGAGCCCTAGTCAATACCAAAGTATTGAGCCTAAGAATGATTATCTTGTTAATGCCCTTAAACCCTTAATCCTAAATTCTTTGAGTTTTAAAATTATTGATCCCTATTTTTTAGAGTTAACAAATAATACAATTGATGCAGACAAAAAAATTAATTTTATTTATACCCTTTGTAAATATATTCGAGATTTTCATCCATCTCCTGATGATACAACTATTGAATTCTATGGTTCCAAAAAAAGGTTTTCTAAAGATAAATTTGATGAAGCTATTAAAAAAGATGCTTTAATATTAAAAAATCAATTGTCTAAAATTGAATTTCATAAACTAGAAATGGAAGATGTTAAATTTTATGTCATAAGAGATAATGTCGAACTAGATGAAACTCCTCAAGTTAAATGTCAGTGGATGAATAAGATTTAGTTAAAGGTCCTTGGTCAGGGAATCGTTATTCATGAAAATCAGACACTTAACCACTGTCCACTGACGTTTTTGGTGCGCTCTGAGAGAGGTGTGATGCCTAACTAGAGCAATAGTTCTGTCTAAACTCCAACTATTTCAATAGCTTAGCAAAATGAGTGAATCCGTCAACGACAAAATCTTGTCTACAGCAGATAAAGTCCCTGGTCGGGGGTTACTGCACCCTTTTCCTATTCAACATTGGACAATGGTCAAGGGGTGACCTTTCTATTGATATTAGTTCATTGACCATGGATGGGGGTTTAGTAGTTGGGTTGGTGGAGTTAGTGGAGTGTATTTTTGTTTACCTTCAAAAGAAAATCGTATTAAATTTTGTAATGGAACAAAATAAAGATCAAAGACAAATAAAATTACTTAAGATACTTGCTAAAGGGTGTAAGAAGCACCCTGCTTATAGAGCCATTAGGAAAGCTACTGAACGATGTGAAGAGTGTGTAGTTGTTTGGCAAGCAAGAGTTGAACTTAATACTCTAGAAAAGTCCTAAGGAGTTATGATGAATTATCTTTTTATATTTATAATAGTCTCACTCTTTATCAAACAAGGTTTTTCCATGACTGAACTTCCTTAACGGGCACCTTTTCCGATATGGGCAATACCTTCAATTTCTACATAGATGTCGGGCCCTGCCAGATTTGAGACTTCCACCAGAGAACAGGCTGGGAAATCGCCTTCAAAAAACTCGGCTCTGGCCTTCCATACTTGTTTGTTATTCTGGATGCGTGTGACAAAAATGGTGAGCTTGGTAAAGTCCGCCATTTTACCGCCAGCAGCCTCAATCAAGGCCTTGTGTTTCTCGAAAATGATTTTGGTTTGTTCGTATTCATCCGCTCCGTCGATGGTTACGCCATCGGTATTTCTAGATGTTAAGCCGGCGATGTATGCGATGCCGTCGCACACAATACAATTAGACCAAAGCTCTGGTGCTGGTTCTGTAACTTTTGGGCTGGTGTAGCGGGTAATCATTATGACATCCTTTCTTTGTTAACATCTAAATTCTAATACCAAAATCTCCTAAATGTATATGTTTATAGAGGTTATCAGATGATTTTTGACCAATGTCATCTTTACCTTTCATTAAACTTAAATACCTAAGAGCTATATTAGCTTTTTTAAACAATTCTAATTCTTCACTATTTAAAGCATCGCTTATAATATTCTGAGAGGTAATTAGAAGGTTTTTATTTGTATCAACAATCTCTTTCAATATTAATTCTGTTGCATCTTTGATAGCTTTATTAAATTTATCATTCTGCCTCCAACGTGATAATGTTTCTTCTCTTATCCCAAGTTGTTTGGCAATAAGTGAAGCTTTCACACCAGACGCAATTAAATAAACTGCAATAAGTTGATTTTCATTGAGTTTTGTTGACATTATTGTCTCTTTGAGGCTTGTGACCGAGAAACCCTCTTATCTTTTTTCGTTCAATGATGTAACGTAAAACTTCTCTTAAATCCCATACAACTTTATTTGGGCTCATAAGAAAAGGTTTTGGAAAATCTGGGATGTCTTTAGACCACCTAGATACAGAAGAAGGGCTACTATTAAGTTTTCTTGCTAATTCTTTTTTGCCTATATAAAACGATTTCATATTAAAGATTCCTCTTTTAAAGATTATAAATAAAAAGCTTGGAACCTTCGCCACTAGATTAATTAATCTATCCCGAAGTAAGAGCACATTATTGTGCTTGTTGAAATCCTCACACCCCAGGGTTTCGCCTTGCCGTGAGTAGGCCACAAATTATTGTGTAGGTTAGTAGTTTCTTAGCTTAACTATATCATAGTATTTTAAACCAAACAATATCATCCTTATTTAAACATTAAGTAATTTTGCCAATCTTCCATAATCGCTTTTCTCATAACAAATAGATTTGTTCTCAAATATGATTTTTCTACTTTTGTTGGAAGTTGATGTGCTAGACAAAACTCAATGGCATGATGCTGATACTTTCCTGTTTCTTCAGCCCAAGTCCTAAACGTTGCTCTAAATCCATGAACAGTAATCTTTGTCTTTAAATGATGTTTTTTTACAAAAACCAGCATGGCATTGTTTGAGATATGTTTTCCAGTTGCTTTATTATGAAATATATATTCATGATTATGTTTTTTCCTCATAAAATTAATGATTTGGATGGCTTCATCAGATAAAGGAACTTTATGCTCAACTCCTGCCTTCATTTTATGCTCTGGTATCGTCCAAACCTTTTTATCTAGGTCAAACTCACTAAACTTTGCTTCAATTACTTCTTTGGTCCTTGTTGCGGTCAGGATAAGTAGCTTAAGAGCATGAACTGCAAGCAAATCTATTTTACTAATCTCTGTGTAAAAATTACTTATATTTGAATAATTTAATGAGGCAAAACTTTTTACTTTATGTATTTTATAAGGGTCTGACATAATCTCTTTAAGCCCGCCTGTCCATAAGGCTGGGTTATCCTTCTCATACCATTTCTTTATTTTCGCATACCCAAAAATTCTAAATAATCTTTGCTGAAGCCTTCTAGCAGTCTCGGTTTTAGATGACCAAATAGGCATTAAAAGCTGTTGGATATCATCAATATTAATATCAATAAATGGCTTTTTATCTAGGTATGGTGTTGCATAAGTATTAATTGTGTTACGCCATTGCTGCTCACTTTTTGGATTTCGCCATTCTTCTTGTTTTTTGGCTGTAATATAAAGGTCTGCAATGTAAGAGAATTTTTTATTTTGTTGATTTCTTAAGACTTCTTTTCTTCTTTTATCCTCTATAGGGTCTATTTTTTGATGAACTAAACGCCTATTATCCTCTGCGTTTTGCCTTGCGTCTACAATAGACACTTCAGGAAAGGTTCCAAGTCCCATTTCTCGTGATTGATTATCTATACGATAACGATAAGACCATTTACCTCTTCCTGGGCTTGAAATTGATATATACAGCCCTTTTCCGTCATGATATTTGCCTTTGGTTAAATTTAATAATTGTTTGTATTTTAGTTTGTGCATCTTGAACTCCAGTCAACAACTCGGCCCACAAAGTGGATTGGTTAACGATGAGTTACACTGAAATAGGAAAAAGAGGTCTCGTCAATAGAATCAAGGCGTGGCCTAGACTAATGACATAGCATGACATAACAAAGTAATGTTCATGGCGGAGAGGAAGGGATTTGAACCCTTGAGAGGCGTTAACCCCAACACGCTTTCCAGGCGTGCGCCTTAAACCGCTCGGCCACCCCTCCAAAAATTAAGACCTTACATTAACAATTTTTGCGTCGCAAGTTAATATAAACTATTATTTTATTGTAAAATCATTATAACTTTTTCATAATTTAACTTTTTCCACTACCACAAGAACAATTATAAGGAATGTCAAATTGATACTAGGAAGAGTAATTATATTTTTTGGTATTAGTTCTTTTTTATTAACTCTAATTAGCAATTATTTTGACGTTTCATTGCACATGAGTAGTAAGCAAGGGATTACACAAATAGGTGAAATTTGGTTTTATTTTGCTCCAAGTAGCCTTCAAATAGCTGAGGCTATAGTCAGCAGATATATTGATCCTTGTTCGTCCTTAGAAATATTCAACTGTTCTGGATTTATATGGCATCCTTTTATATCATCTATTCTAAATTTGCCTGCTGCCCCTTTTTTTGCTATATTAAGCTTTTTATTAATCAAGTTTGGTTTAAAAAAATCTTATAAAAAACGACCTTCAATTAAAAATAACAATGATTTGAAAAACAAAGTTTAGTCTAATTGTCTCCCATCTTTAATGCTTCAAAAAATGCATTCTGAGGTATTTCAACTTTACCAAACTGCCTCATCCTCTTTTTTCCTGCTTTTTGTTTTTCCAAAAGCTTCTTTTTTCTACTGATATCGCCACCATAACATTTGGCAGTTACATCTTTTCTCATTGGAGTAATAGTTTCCCTTGCTATAACCTTTCCTCCAATTGCTGCCTGTAAGGCAACTTTAAATAGCTGCCTTGGTATCAAGTCTTTTAACCTAGCGCATATTGCACGACCTCTATTTTCCGCTTGATCTCTATGGCTCATCATTGCTAGAGCATCTACAGGATCTCCATTAACTAATATTGAAACTCTAACTAAATTCCCTTGCTTATAACTATCTATTTGATAATCAAAGCTTGCATAACCTGAAGTCATACTTTTTAATTTGTCATAAAAGTCAAATACAACTTCATTAAGTGGTAACTTGTAAACAATCATTGCACGAGCACCAGCATAGGTTAAGTCTATTTGCTCACCTCTTCGATCAGTACATAAAGTTAAAACTGAACCAACATATTCATCAGGAACCATTATAGTGGCTTTTATCCAAGGCTCTTCTATAAAATTAATATGATTAATATCAGGTAAATCTGCTGGATTATGAAGTAATACGTTAGTATTATCTGTTTTTTGAACTTTATAAACAACTGACGGAGCGGTTGAAATTAGATCTAAGTCAAACTCTCTAGTTAATCTTTCTCTTATTATTTCCATATGTAATAAACCTAAAAAACCACATCTGAAACCAAAGCCTAACGCAGCCGAAGTTTCCGCTTCAAAGCTAAACGATGCGTCATTCAGAGATAGTTTACTTAAAGATTCTTTTAGATCGGAAAATTGAGCGTTATCCATTGGGAAAAGACCACAAAAAACAACTGGTACAGAAGGTTTAAAACCAGGAAGCATATCTTTAGCTGGATTACGTTCATCAGTTATAGTATCTCCAACTTTGCAATCAGCAACAGTTTTAACAGAAGCTGTTATAAAGCCAATTTCTCCAGGGCCAAGAGTATCTACGTTTAAAATTTTAGGGGTAAAAATTCCTAGGCTTTCAATAGTATGAGATACTTGTGTCGACATAAAACGAATTTTTTGCCCTTTTCTTAACATGCCCTGTTTAACCCTAACAAGGGTTAACACACCTAAATAAGGATCATACCAACTATCTATAAGAAGAGCTTGCAGTTGAGCGTTAACATCTCCTTTTGGAGGAGGCAGCTTTTCTACTAGGCTAGACAAGACCTCTTTTATACCCTGTCCTGTTTTGGCAGAAACTTCAATGCATTCTTCACCTGGCAATCCAATAACATCTTCTATTTGTTGTCTAATTCTTTCTGGCTCAGAAGCAGGTAAATCAATTTTATTCAAAATAGTAACAATTTCATGATTTACTTCTATTGCTTGGTATACGTTAGCTAATGTCTGAGCTTCGACACCTTGAGATGAATCAACTACTAGCAATGAACCTTCACAGGCAGACAAAGATCTTGAAACTTCATAAGCAAAGTCAACATGACCAGGCGTATCCATTAAATTCAAAGTATAAGTTTGATTATCAGTATGTTTGTAAAGCAATCTAACCGTCTGAGATTTAATAGTTATTCCTCTCTCTCTTTCAATATCCATGCTATCAAGTACTTGCTCTTTCATATCTCGTTCAGCTAATCCATTGCATTCTTGAATTAATCTGTCTGCGAGAGTAGATTTTCCATGGTCAATATGGGCTATAATTGCAAAATTTCTAATTAAATTAGTTTCAGTCATTGAAATCCTTATAATAAATAATAATGCATTAGATTATCATTTTATTGCAAAATAGTTTTAAACTTGTTATTTGGCAATATTAAAAAAATGATTTAAGGTTTCTTAACACTTGACTAAATAATTACTGAGTTGATAAAGTTTAGATATTATGAAAATATATTATAATTCGCGTCCTATAGAAGTTCTCAATTTATTAATAAACCCGGCCTCCGAGGAGTCCGGGATAATTTATTTTTTAATTAGTTAAATTTAAATTTGAACTATTATTAAGGTAAAGAGTTATGAACAACAATTATACTAAATATTCTCCATTTCCACCTATAGATCTTCCAAATAGAACATGGCCCAATAACATTATTAATAAGGCTCCAATTTGGTGCTCTGTTGATTTAAGAGATGGAAATCAGGCTCTTGTTGAACCTATGGATTCAATAAGAAAAATGAGAATGTTTAAACAATTAATTGAAATGGGTTTTAAAGAAATTGAGGTAGGGTTTCCATCTGCATCAGAAACAGATTTTAATTTTGTTAGAGATTTAATTGTTAATAATCACATTCCTTCTGATGTAACAATACAAGTACTAACTCAATCAAGAAAACCTCTCATTGAGAGAACTATAGAAAGCCTTGATGAATGTAAAAATGCAATTATTCACCTTTATAACTCAACCAGCACACTCCAAAGACAAGTTGTTTTCAAAGAAAGTATGGAAGGCGTAAAAAAAATAGCAACTGACGGTGCTAAATTAATTATAGATCAAATTTCAAAGCTAAATACTTCTAATATTAAATTAGAATATTCCCCAGAAAGCTTTACTGCAACTGAATTACCTTATGCACTTGAAGTATGCGAGAACGTTTTAGATATTTGGGCAGCAACAGTTAAAAATAAAGTAATAATTAACCTTCCTGCAACAGTTGAAATGTCTACTCCTAATGTACATGCCGATCAAATTGAATGGATGATCAACAACTTTAGTGATAGAGAACGTGTAATTTTATCACTTCATCCTCATAATGATAGAGGTACAGCAGTCGCTGCTACAGAACTAGGCCTAATGGCAGGTGCTGACAGAGTGGAAGGAACTTTATTTGGCAATGGAGAAAGAACAGGAAATGTTGATTTAATTACATTAGGCTTAAACTTGTTTACTCAAGGTATTGATCCCAATTTAGATTTTAGTAAAATTAATCAATTAATTGAAACAGCAGAGTTTTGTAATAGACTTCCAATTCACGAGAGACACCCTTATGCCGGCTCTTTAGTTCATACAGCTTTTTCAGGCAGTCACCAAGACGCTATTAGAAAAGGAATGGAAGCAATAGAAAAATCTAATGGTGATAAGTGGGAAGTACCATACTTACCTATTGATCCTGCAGATATTGGACGAACATATGATGCTATCATAAGAGTAAACAGCCAATCTGGCAAAGGAGGGTCTGCTTGGTTATTAGAAACAGATCATCATATACGTTTACCAAGAGGTGCTGAAATTGAATTGTCATCTCAAGTTCAAAAAATTGCTGATAAAACTGGTGAAGAAATTACAAGTGATATAATTTGGAATATATTTAATAAAAACTTTATTCTTGAAAGTCCATTTTCTTTAATTGATTTTAATACAGATGGAGCCAGCAGAAAATCAAACTTAGAAATAATTAATGCTAAAATTAAATTCAATGATGAAGTTGTTAGCTTTTCTTCCCAAGGAAATGGACCTATATCAGCATTTGTTAATGGAATGCGAAATAATTTTGATTTAAAATTTACTCTTGAAGACTTTGGACAGAATACCAGAAGTGCTACTTCAAAAGCAGAAGCTTCAGCTTATGTTGAACTTAAAATTAATAATGGAACAAAATCTATATTTGGTTGTGGTATAGATACTAGCATTACATTAGCTCCAATAATTGCTGTAATTAGTGCCATTAATAAAATGAAGTAAAAAAAATTCTAATTAGGTGGGATAGGAGACGCTACAACTGCAGATTGAAATGCTTTTCTCTCATAAAGTTTTTTAGCCCAATTTGTTACACCTTTATGAGAAGACATATCAATCTCAAAGTTTCTACACCTATTAAACCAACATCCTGCGGGTATATCAGCTAAGCTGAAATTATCTCCAACTACATAATCAGTTTTACATAATTGTTCATCTAAAATTTTCAACATCTCATTAATAATATCTTTTGCCTCTATAACTTTATTAGGGTCTCTTTTATCTAATGGCAAATGAGCCATGTGAGCTGTTAACAATTGACAAGGAACACCAAAAGCAAAGCTTCCCCAATCTATCCATTGATTAACTAGCGCATTATGTTTTATATTCTTAGATGTTAAAAAGTTATTTTTTTCTGAAATAAATTTAAGAATTGCGTTAGACTCATAGATAATAAAATTATTGTAATCTAATACAGGAACCTTTCCGTTTGGGTTTATTGTAAGAAATTTTTCAGTTTTATTACCTTCGTATTTTCCTCCAACATCTATGGTCTCAAAAGAAATGCCTACTTCAGTACAAAGCCATATTACTTTTTGAACATTAGCTGAAGATCTTCTTCCATAAATTATAATAGCCATAAACACCCTATTCATTGAAAATTTTTGTTTAATATATAAAAAGTGTAATAGTATATAATCTATATATTTTAAACTTAAAAGCTTTTGAACAATATTATGAAAAATAAAAAAATTTATCTAAGTAATAGAAGAGTTATAGAAATTTCGGGATCTAATAGTGTTAAATTTCTTAACAATATTTTAACTGCTGATTTATCCAATCTAAAACAAAATGAAATTCTATTTAGTACTCTGCTAACTCCTCAAGGAAGAATTTTATTTGATGTGTTAATAAGTATAAAAAAAACCGATATTAATAATTCTATTCTTTTAGAATGTCATATTGATCAATTAGATAGTTTGTTAACCAAGCTAAACTTATATAATCTAAGAAAAGAAGTAACTATAGTTAACACAGAATATAAAGTTATTGTTACAGATTCCAATGAAAAAAACATAGATAAAATAATGGACCATAGATTTATAGGTTTTGCAGTTAGTAGAATTTATTATATGAAACTTCCTAATGAAGGAATATTTGATGTTGAAAAAACATCAGATCTAACTTGGTATGATTTATATAGATATAAATGTTGCGTTCCAGAAGGTCCTAACGAAATTATGTCTGGGATATCTTTGCCTTTAGAACTAAACTTAGATTTATTAAACGCTATAAGTTTTGAAAAAGGCTGTTTTATTGGTCAAGAAGTAAATGCTCGAATTAAATGGCGAGGATTAATTAAAAATAAATATGTGCCTATTCAATCAATAAGTATTAATCAATCCATAAAAAAAATAGATGTTAAAGACGAACAAAATATTTATTTTGAAGATAAAGCAATTGGGAAAATGATTGTCATAAGATATAGCAAGAAAACTGCTGACTATCATGGTATGGCAAATATAAAATTAAGTTATTTATATGAATTTGAGAAAAACAAATCATTAGCATGTGATTTTAAAAATATAAAATTAAAGATAAATTTTCCTAAATATCTTTTGCCTTTACCTCAAAAACGATAAACTTCTTAGATTGACAATGTTGTAATATCAACATATTAGTTGTTTAAATTTCAAAAATTTAATTAAATACTGATCTCAATTATAAATAATGTTAATATATAAGATCTAAATTTAATTAGATTTGCAATATTTTCTAATTTTTGAAAAATGGAGTAAAAGAAAATGTCATCACTTCTTATGCCAAAAGCTACTGCTGTGTGGTTAATAGATAATACTGCATTAACGTTTGAACAAATAGCTGAATTCTGTAACTTACATGTTTTAGAAGTTCAAGCAATTGCAGATGGAGATGTTGGCCAAGGAATTTTAGGATTTGACCCAATTTTAAATGGTCAAATAACTAAAGAAGAAATTGAAAAATGTTGTAATGATTCAAGTCTTTATTTAAAAAAATCTTTGTCCTCACTTCATCAATCTAAAGCAAAATCTAGAGGTCCAAAATATATTCCTTTAGCTCGAAGAGGAGATAAGCCAAATGCAATCGCCTGGATTGTTAAGCATCATCCTGAAGTTAAAAACAGCCAAATTTCTAAGCTTATAGGCACAACAAAAGAGACTATAGAAAAAATAAGAACTAGAAGTCATTGGAATATTTCAAATATTACAGCTAAACATCCAGTTCTATTAAGTCTTTGTGCTCAAGAAGACCTGGAAAATGCAATAATCAAGGCTGGTGGAAAACTTGAAAATGATGACAACAAGAATCCATAACTTTAAAATTGAAGTTAAAC
>ERZ890510.836-NODE-836-length-22511-cov-8.088128_pt1 | contig 22511 bp, 20 predicted proteins | sample MGYA00521265_ERZ890510 | MGnify/ENA primary metagenome ERZ890510 (study PRJEB32303, sample SAMEA104408624) | aquatic metagenome | biome: Brackish water; feature: Chemocline; material: water | place: Baltic Sea | collected 2014-10-26T21:54:00 | depth 110 m ...
TCCACGATGGCTTTGTACTCAACGCGCATGGCGTCGGCGATGGCGAAGAGGTACTCCTCCTCGGTGGCGTAGAAGTCGTTGGTACGTTGGCCTTCGACCGTGGCGGGAGCGACAGAGGGGATGAAGGCTTCTTCGACGCGTGCGGCGGCGGTCGCGGCTCGTAGGTTGTCGATGTCACGTTGGATCAACGCTTGACCGACTTGCTCGATGGGCGACGCGCAGACGACGCGCATGCGTCCACCTGATATCGGGGCGGCATCGTACTCAGCGTAGAAGTCGGTGAAGGCTTCGTGGTCGCGCCCGAAGTTGTTGATGGGGCTTTCGCCAGCAGGTGTCTCGCGCTCCTCGAAGCCGCTGAGACGGTCGGTCACGTAGCCAGCGAAGTTGATCTTGGAGCATTCGCCGTCACTGGGGATGTCAATGCCGATGTCGGCTTGGTGCTTGACGATCTCTCCGACTGCGTTTGTGAGCGTTGGGGCGAAGTCTCCATCGGGCAGTGGCTGGCCGTTGGCCTTGGCGCGCATGGCTGCGACGATCTCAGGGGGGCGGACGAGGCTGCCCACGTGGGTGGTGAGGATACGGTCGGTGCTGGTCTTCACTACGTTCTCCTGTGCTGGCGACTCGAATCGCATTGTAGCGTGGCGGCACAGGGGCGACAGCGGCGTATCCGGGTATAAAAAGAAGAGGCCCCCGCCGGATGGCGGGGGCCTCTGAGTGTCGGTTTTCGCGAAACCTAGGCGTTGGCCTAGAAGTCGTGCATGTCCGGCATGGGAGCTCCGCCGTGACCGGCAGGCTCGGGGATGTCAGTGACGAGGGCCTCAGTCGTCAGCACCATTGCTGCGACGGAAGCGGCGTTCTCGACAGCTGCACGTGTGACCTTTGCGGGGTCGACGATGCCACGCTCCAGCATGTGACCCCACACACCTGCGTCGGCGTCGAAGCCCCAGTCGTTCTCTGCCTCACGGGCACCGGCGACGATGACGTCACCAGGTTGTCCGGAGTTGACTGCGATGGCTCGCACGGGCTCTTCAAGCGCACGGCGGACGATGGCTGCACCGGTGGCGACGTCACCCTCAAGTGTGAGCTTGTCGATGGCTGCCGTTGCACGAACCAGAACCACTCCGCCCCCAGGGACGATGCCCTCTTCAACCGCTGCACGGGTAGCGGAGAGAGCGTCCTCGACGCGGGCCTTCTTCTCTTTGAGTTCGATCTCGGTGGCTGCGCCAACCTTGATGATCGCAACACCGCCGGACAGCTTGGCGAGGCGCTCCTGGAGCTTCTCGCGGTCGAAGTCGGAGGTGGTCTCCTCGATCCGAGCCTTGATCTGGGAGATGCGTCCCTGGATCTCTTCCTCGGTGCCGTGGCCCTCAACGAACGTCGTGTCGTCCTTGGTTGCGACGATACGGCGTGCGCGACCGAAGTCCTCGGGGGTAACGGTGTCGAGCTTGCGGCCGATCTCCTCTGAGATAACCGTGCCACCCGTCAGGATCGCGATGTCCTGAAGCATTTCCTTGCGGCGGTCACCGAAGCCAGGGGCCTTGATGGCCAGGACGCTCAGCGTGCCACGAAGCTTGTTGACCACGAGAGTGGCCAGGGCCTCACCATCGACATCCTCTGCGACGATCACGACGTTCTTGGTGACCTGGAGAACCTTCTCAAGGGCGGGGAGCAAGTCGTTGACTGCGGAGAGCTTCTTGTCGGTGATCAGGACGTACGGGTCTTCGATGACGGATTCCATGGTCTGGGAGTCAGTCAGGAAGTAGGGGGAGATGTAACCACGGTCGATCTGCATTCCCTCAACGAACTCGGTCTCGTAGTCGAGGCCTTTGCCTTCTTCGACCGTGATGACTCCGTCCTTACCAACCTTCTCCATGACGTCAGCGATCAGGTTACCCATCTCGGTGTCGTGGGCTGAGAGGGACGCAACCTGGGCGATCTGCTCTTTGCCTTCGACCTCGGTGGACTGTTCCTTGATGCTGGCGCGAACCGCGACAACGGCGGCTTCGATACCACGCTTGATGGCCATGGGGTCGGCACCAGCGGTGATGTTGCGGAAGCCCTCGCTGATCATGGCCTGGGCCAGGACCGTTGCGGTGGTCGTACCGTCACCGGCGACATCGTTGGTCTTGGTGGCGGCTTCCTTGAGAAGCTGCGCGCCCATGTTCTCGTAGTGGTCTTCGAGCTCGATCTCCTTGGCGATGGTCACGCCGTCGGAGCAGACGTTCGGGGGGCCGAACTTCTTGTCGAGAATGACGTTCCGGCCCCGGGGCCCGAGGGTCACTTTGACGGTGTTCGCCAGCTTGTCCATGCCGATCTTGAGCCGCTGTCGAGCATCGTCGCTATAAATGATTTGCTTTGCCATTGACTGCTTCCTCCTTGAATCGAAAGTGCAGGCGCGAAGGGTGTCCGGCGCCTGCAACTGGGGATGTTGGTACTTAGTTGACCTTCGCCAGGATGTCGCGCTCGGTGAGCACCAGGAGATCTTCACCGTCTTCGGTGAACTCGGTACCGGCGAACTTGGAGTAGACGACCGTGTCGCCCACCTTGACGTCCATCTCGATGCGCTTGCCCTCGTCGGTCGTGCGACCGGGGCCTACTGCGACCACAACGCCTTCTTGGGGGCGTTCCTTCGCGGTGTCAGGGACATATAGTCCACTCTTGGTCTGGGATTCCTGTTCGGTCGCCTTTACGACGACCCGGTCGCCCAATGGTTGAAGCGTTCGCGCCACGTTCGTTCCTCCTTCTACATTTCCGCTCTGCTTTTGCTGTGCCTGCACTGTTTTCCGTGCCGACGTGGGCTCGGACGGTGCTGGCAATCGTGCGCCTACATTGCTAGCAGTCTCGCCAGTCGAGTGCTAACTCAACGCATAATATTGGCCGCTCCCAGAGGTGTCAAGGGCGTTTTGGCCGATGCTGGGGCCTGCGCATAACCCTTTCTTGACACCCTCTTCCTTCCCATGTGAAATGCCGTTGCAGGCCCTATCAGCAGGCCTTATCAGGTGGAGCTCATGCCCTCAACGACCGTGGTACTCGACGGACACATCGCGACGATCACGCTCACCAGCGAGCCTGGCACGCTTGATGCGGCGGTGCGGGAAGCATTCGCGGCTGCCGTTCGATCGGTGGCCGACGACAATGACGTCCGTGTGGTCATCGTGGCGGGAACCAATGGAGTGTTCGCTCGGGGAGTGGAGCCGATGCCGGAGCGCCTAGCGCCTCAGGGCGCTGGCAGTGCCATCGCAACACTCCAGAAGCCAACGGTCGCGTGGATCGACGGTGAATGCCTGGACATGGGCCTAGAGCTCGCGCTCGCGTGCGACGTTCGTTTCGCGACCAGCACGTCTACGTTCGGGCTCGGCAGCGTGCAGCAAGGGATGCTCCCGTGGGACGGCGGCACGCAGCGCTTGGCTCGCGCCGTGGGCAGAGGCAACGCGCTTCGCTTGCTGCTGACCGGCGAGATCATCGGAGCCGACGAAGCGCTGCGGATCGGGCTGATCGAAGGCATCGGCGATGCGCAGACGGTCGCGGACTGGGCAGAACGAGCGGCAGCCGGTGCGCCGATAGCATCCGCCTATACGAAAGAGGCGACGGCGAGTGCGGGCGACATGACGTTGGCGCAGGGCTTGGGCTTGGAAGCCGACCTCAGCGTGTTGTTGCAATCGACTGCGGATCGCACAGAGGGGCTGGACGCGTTCGCCACGAAGCGCGAGCCGGGGTTCGAGGGCCGATGACTACGGAACCCACAATTATCTACGAGAAGCGCGACGGCGGCGTGGCGGTGCTGACGTTGAATCGACCAAACGCGCTCAACGCGTTCAACGTTCAGATGCGCGACGAGATCCACGAAGCGCTGACGGCGGTGCGCGACGACGACGACGTTCGTGGGCTGCTGGTGCGCGGCGCGGGCGAGCGTGCGTTCTGCGCAGGCGCTGACTTGACCGAATTCGGTAGCGCGCCGTCACAGGCGATCGCGCGATCGGTCCGGTGGGAACGCGACGTGTGGGGCCTTTGGCTGTCCATCACCAAGCCGATGGTCGCCGCGATCCACGGCTACTGCCTAGGATCAGGCATCGAAATAGCGTCGGTTTGCGATGTGCGAATCGCATCCGACGATGCAGTGTTCGGGATGCCCGAGGTTGGCTTGGGACTCATCCCAGCGGCGGGCGGCACGCAATTGCTGCCACGATTGCTCGGTCAAGGACGCGCGCTCGACCTGCTGCTGACGGGTCATCGGTTCACGGCGCCAGAGGCACTGCGCTACGGGCTGGTGTCTCAGGTGGTGAGTCGCGATATCCTTGAGAGACGCGCGTTAGATACCCTGCACACGATGCTGGGCGCGCCAAGCGAGGCGCTCGCTGCCGCAAAGCGGACTGTTTCCGACGGACTCGACCTGCCGCTGGCAGCTGCATTGGCACTGGAGCGCAGGATAGGAATGACGCTCGCCTAGCCCCCACGACCCCGCGAAGCCCCAGGAGGACCCACGACTTGCACACCCATGACATCCTAAGCATCGCCTCGGCCATCGTCCCAGAGCGCACAGCAATCACATTCGACGACCGTGTCCTCACGTTCGAGGGATTGGCCGCGCGTGCCAATCGACTCGCGAATGCACTCGCAGAGCGAGGCGTTGGGGCGGGCGACAGAGTCGCGGTGATCGACGTGAACACGCCACAACACCTGGAGCTGTACTTCGCGGCAGCGCGACTAGACGCGATCTACGTTCCGCTGAACTTCAGGGATCGCGCGGAAGAACTGAGATTCCCGCTGGAGCACACCGATCCAAAGGTGGTGATGGTGGGCCCTCGCTATGTACCGCTTATCGAGGAGCTGAGGCCGGACGCTGTGACCACAGACCTGCTGTTGGTCTCGGAAGGCTCGGCACCTGAGGGTTGGCTCTCCTACGACGACGTGCTTGCGTCCGGTGACGAGGACGAGTTGCGCTTCCCCGAAGGTGAGCCAGAGAACACAGCAGTGTTGCTGTTCACGGCGGGCACGACAGGCCGACCAAAGGCGGTGATGCTCAGCCATCTATCGTTCACGGAGTTCATGCTGACGAACGTGGAGCCGCCCGACCCGGACTCTGAAGAGCGCACGATCCTTAGCCTGCCGATGCACCACATCGCTGGCCTACAGGCTGCGTTGGCATCAGTGTTCGGTGGACGATCCATCGTGATGCAGCGTCAGTTCGAGGCGGGCGATTGGATGAAGCTGGTTGCAGGCCACGCCGTGAGTCGCGCGTTAGTGGTTCCGACGATGCTGAAGCAGGTGCTGGACCACGCCGATTTCGGAACCCACGACCTCAGTAGCGTTCGGGTCATCACCTACGGAGGGGCGTCCATGCCCCCAACGCTGATCGAGCGGGCGATCTTCGCGCTACCCGGCGTGCAGTTCATCAACGCCTTCGGCCAGACGGAGACGGGCTCGACCATCGCGATGGTGCCGCCCGAGGACCACGTCCTCGAAGGCGATCCTGAGGTGGTGGCGAAGCGCCGTAGGCACCTGGCCAGCATCGGCAAGCCGCTGGAGGGCGTTGAGGTACGAGTCGTGAATGAGGACGGCACGGACGCTGGCCTCGATACGACCGGGGAGATCGTGGCGCGTGGGCCACGGCTGATGAAGGGCTACTGGGGACAGGCAGACGCTACAGCGGAGACGATCCGCGACGGCTGGCTGTACACGGGCGACCTGGGGTACATGGATGAGGATGGCTACGTGTACCTGGAGGGGCGCGCGAAAGACTTCATCAAGCGCGGCGGCGAGATGGTGGCACCGGAAGAGGTTGAGAACATCATCCACGCTTACGACGGCGTCGCGGAGTGCGCCGTAATCGGCCTGCCAGACGATACGTGGGGCGAACGCGTTGTGGCGGTGGTGGTAGCTGAGCCCGGCGCAACGGTCACGGAAGAGTCGGTGAAGGCGGTCTGCGAGGAGCACCTCGCCCGCTTCAAACGCCCCGAGCAGGTGATCATCGTGGACGTGCTGCCGCGCAACGCGCTGGGCAAGGTGCTGAAGCGCGAACTCAGGGATCGCTACGGCGCGACTAGCTAGACGCGCTCGATGTCGTGGCGGGCGATGATGCCATTGCGGATCTCTGGGGGAATCGTACCGCCGTTCGCGGCGGCGGCCTGCGCGAGGTCGTCCAGGTACTGCTCGAATCCTGGGGGCGTGTAGATCTCAAGCCAAACGGCGTCGGCGTCGCTTCGGTTGAACACGTTGTGGGGAACGCCACGTTTTACCAGCACGTACTCACCCGGCCCTGCCGTGACGATCGCGTCTTCGACCTGAAAAGTACCCTCGCCAGAGATGACGAGGAACGCTTCTTCCATGTTGCGGTGGATGTGCAGGTATCGGGCGTGGCCTGGCTTGGCGGTGTACTCGATGATGGAATAGGCGCCGCCGGTCTCTTCGCCGGTGATCTTTACGACTGCTGTTCCCGTCTCAAGCGTGTAGGTTCTGCTCACGAGCGCTCCTCCTGGGCAGGGCGGGGGCTGACTACGCGGCTAGCGGGGTCGGTTCTTCGGCGTCTGCCGGCGCGGGCTCTTGCGCAGGCATGCTCTCGTCCCACTCCATGCCACCACGCTTCCACTCGTAAGCCCAGCCAATGACCATGACAGCCATGAAGAACAGGACGGCGAAGAACGCTCCCCAGCCAAGGACGCCTGCCTGGGTAGCCCAGGGGAAGAGGAAGACGACTTCAACGTCGAATAGCAGGAACAGGAGCCCGTAGCGGTAGTAGCGCACGTTGAACCGCTCCCAGTTGCCGCCTACTGTTTCCATGCCGCACTCGTACGGGTCGTACTTGACGGGGTTCGGCCTGTAGGGCCGCGCACCGATCTTCGTCCCGAGGAACGAGATCAGGAGCACCGTGACGGGCACCGCAATCGCGACACCGGTCAGGATGAAGATGAAGCCGTATTGCCTGAGATAGTTATCCATAAGTAGCTATTTCAAATGCTACGTTCAGGAGTGGACGAGGTCAACGGCGTCGTCGGTGCCGTGAACCCGAATACGGGTTGTCTTGCTGCATATCTCACCCGGCTGGTAAACTTGCCGTCTGTGCTCGTTTTTCCCCGATACCCCCGTGGTTTTCGGGAGGGCACTTTCCAAATGGGGGTGTGCTTGATTGGAAGCTCTTGGTCGGCATGTGCTGCTCGAACTCCGCGACTGTAACGCGGCTAAATTAGACGATCTGCCTTATTTGAAAGGCACGATGATGCACGCTGCGGTTGAAACCGGGGCGACGATCATCGGCGAGATCTTTCATCAGTTCGCGCCCCAGGGCGTGACTGGAGTGATCGCCATCGCTGAATCCCACTTGTGTATCCACACCTGGCCCGAATTCGGGTATGCGGCCGTGGATATCTTCACGTGCGGTGCGGCATTCGATCCTACTGAAGCGGCCCACCTCATCGTGGCTGCCCTTGAGTCGAAGGACCCGGAGATCACCGAGGTCATCCGTGGCCAACTGACCATTCCTGCGTCCGTAACGGGCGCCTAGCCAGCGCGCGGATGATGGCAGACCAGCCACCCCAACCTTTACTAGGCTCCCCATCAGGGGACTTCGCGTCAGGCCAGAACTTCTGGCACATGGAATACATGGAGCCTGGACTCATCCAGGGCTCCCAAATCACGCGCGTGATCTTCGACGGTCAATCTGCGTACCAGGCTACGCAGATCATCGACACTACCGCTTTCGGACGCACTCTCGTACTCGACGGCAAGGTACAGTCGTCCGAAGTCGACGAGTGGGTGTACCACGAAGCCCTAGTCCAGCCGGTGATGCTGGCGCATGCTGCGCCCAAGCGGGTGTTTATCGCTGGCGGCGGTGAGGGTGCGACCGCACGAGAAGTGCTGCGCCACAAGGGCGTGACCGAGTGCGTGATGGTGGATCTCGACGAAGAGGTTGTTGAGCTCTGCAAGGAGCATCTGCCAAACCATCACCAGGGGGCGTTCGACGACCCCCGGCTGATGGTGCTGTTCGCTGATGCGATAGCTTACCTACGAGACAACCCCGAGCCTTTCGACGTGCTGATCATCGACGTGCCCGACCCTCTGGAGGGTGGACCCGCATACCTGCTGTACACGCAGGAGTTCTACGCGATGGCTGCGTCGCGGCTAGCGCCCGGAGGAATCATCGTGACGCAATCAGGGCCGTGCGGCCCGACGAACGTTACGGAGGTTTTCTCGGCCATCAACAAAACGATGGGCGCGGTATTGGGGGAGACATCCCCGTACCGGGTCTACATCCCGAGCTTCGGCACGATGTGGGGATTCATCGCAGCGGGGTTGCCTGACTCACCATCGGTCGCTGGAGCCACAAGCGCTCAGATCGACGAGCGCGTGGCCACGCGGCTAAGCGCACCGCTGAAATACTACGACGGGGTGGCGCACCAGGGCATGGTGAGCTTGCCTAAGTACCTGCGTGCTGCGCTCGACGCTGAGCGCCGAATCATCACCGACGCGACGCCTCTCTACGCCGTTTAGTCGCCTCGGGTCGCCTCCAACGGCCTCTGCCTACTCGTACCCTCGGTCTTTCGCTTGGTTGGTTTATGCACGTTTGTCCAATTGAGCATATGGCCCGAGCAGTCTATATTCGAAAGAACGACGTTTTTTCGGACGCCTAAGGGCGGAGGGGCGGATATGAACTGGGTAGATATAGTCATCGTTTTGCTGGTGCTCGGCCTTGGATTTATGGGCTGGCGCAACGGCGTTATCAAATTGATCTTCACCTTGATCGGTGGGATCATCGGTTTGGTTCTGGCTGGTCAGTTGTGGGAGCAAGTCGCAGACCTGCTGCCGATCGACAATGAAAGCTTCGCGAAGATCGCGGCTTTCGTAGCCATCCTTGCAGCAGCCCTCATCATCTCGATGATCGTATCGAAGATCGTGAAGTCGATGCTGAAGGTGCTACTGCTTGGCTGGGTGGATGGCCTCGCTGGCGCGGCCATCGGTTTGCTGCTCGGAGGAATAGCTGCCACGGCAGTGGTCTCCGCTGCTGGCATCGTGCCGTCTGACTCGGTTCAGAAGGCCGTGAACGAATCTACGCTCGCGGAGCCGCTGATCGAGAACATGGGGATCGTTTACACGTTCCTGCCTGGGGAGTTCGACAGCGTGAAGGATCTGGTCAGCAAGGGCAAAGACCTTCTGGCACAGGGCACAAGCCTGCTGGAGAACAGCGGCCAGATCGCGGACATCCTCTCCCAGGGCACGGATCTGCTTGAGCAGGCTGGCGGTCTCGAAGACTTGATCTCGAAGGCCCAGGGCCTCAAAGACCTCGCTGGCGCTGACGCCAACGGTGTAGTGGTCGGATTCACCGGACTTGCCGCATTCGGCGGCGCCCCGCTGTTGGCGGTCTTCGAGGACCCCGATGGTGGCGTTCTTGGCCCGCTGAGCACCGACGTACTCACCGGCGGGTTCGCAGTGCTCCCGGTCGAAGGTTTGACCCCAGACGTGGCGTACACGATGACCTACTACGTGGACACCAACGAAAACGGAGACTGCGACGATGACGAGGAAGACGTGAAGGGCACGTTGACCCTCGCCGCAGGCGCAACTGAGGCTGGTGTCACCTACGCGGGTGCCGACGGTTCAGGCGACGGCCTCTGCGAGGCCTTCTAGCCAACGGTTAGACGATAGGGACGCGCGTAGCGGGCTGAACGCCCGCTACGCGCCGATCCCGCACCCATCTCGCAGAACGCAACTCCCCTGGCTAGTTGCAGCGAACGCATTCCGTATCTACTATTCGTCACGAGGCGTTGCCTCAAGTGGTATGGAACGGCAGGCTGGGGGTGAACTCTGAGCGAATCCGTCCTTGTTCTCAATCATAACTACGAACCGCTGAACGTTTGTGGAGTTCGGCGGGCTATCGTCCTGCTGCTTCGCGAGAAGGCGCAGCCTCTCGACTCAAGCGAAGTGATGATTCACGCCGCTACCGACGATTTCCTCGTGCCCTCAGTGATCCGCTTGCTACACATGGTGAAGCGCCCTGTGTTTTCTCGACGCCTATCAAGGCGTGAGATTTTCTGGCGTGACGGGTTCCGGTGCCAGTACTGCGGCAAGCAGGTGCGCGAACTAACGCTGGATCACGTTCAGCCCAGGGTGAAGAACGGCCCACACACGTGGGAGAACGTGGTGACGGCCTGCGAGGCCTGCAACCACCGCAAGGCTGGCAGATCACCTCAAGAGGCGGGTATGCGGCTCTTGAAGGAGCCTGCGCCGCCAAAGCCCAACCCCTACTACCACCTGATGCACCGCCAACTCCCCGAAGAGTGGAGCATCTATCTGCCGTGGATGCAGCCTAGTCGGGACGCGATGGCTTTAGCTTCAGCCTAAACTTTCCAGCCACCAGTGCTGGAAAGCTAGGTTTGGGGCCGTTGGTCTTGGGGCGGTCGTTGATCGCGCGCGGGCCCTTGGCCTCGGTGATCGGGTCGTTCTTCTCGCGGTTGGCGTTCGATCTCGCTGAGCGGGAATTCGACGGTGCGAACGAAGTCGTTCTCACCTCGCTGTTCGAGTATCACGGAGACCGATTCTTTGACCGCGTGACCCACTACGACCCGTGCGGGGCCGTCTGGCGTGTTCACACGCTCACCGATGCGCGGGAGTATCTTGTTGGTCGCACGGTACTGCTCATACTCGAATCTGAGGCAGCACTTGAGACGTCCACACTGACCAGCGAGTCCTTCGGCGCTGATAGGCAGCGCTTGTTCCTTGGCCATGCGAACGGTGACGGACTCAAACTTGTCCAACCATGAGGCGCAGCAGAGCACCTGTCCGCAGCGGCCCATCCCCCCGATATTCTTCGCTTCATCGCGAGGGCCCACCGATCGCAACTCGACCTTGCCTTTGAGCGCGTCGGTCAGCTTACGGTACAGCTCCCGGAGCTCCCCCCGCTCTCCAGCGGTGAATTCAAGAACAACCTTGCGCTCATCCAAAGAGATCCGCGCAGAACTGAACTTCATCTGGAGCCCAAGTATCCGTGACTTGGCTCTTGCTTGAACCAAGGCTTCCGCCTCTTTGACCTTGAGCAGCTCGCGAAGAGCGAGATCCGCGTCGGTGGCAACGCGAATCATCGGGCGTATCGCGACCATGGGGTCGCGATGCACCAAAGCACGCGGCGCGATGGCCACGTTGCCCACGTCAGGGCCACTGGTGGTATCTACCACCACTTTGTCCCCAACCGCTACTTCAAGCTCTCCTGGATCGTAGAAAGTGACGGCTTGGGCCGTCTTGAAACGCACACCAATCACGCGTGGAGCGTGTTCTATTGTCATCTGTATTCCCCGGGGAATTACCCAGGGAATACTATGCCATGCCGATGTGAAGAACCTGTGACTTCGAAGGAAAAACCGAAGATCGTTTCCGTGAACGCCGCTAGGTGGTACGCAGCGAAGGTGCTTCGAGCATCATGACGTCAAGAGCGAGGCGAGGGTTGGCGTTGCGATCCAGCGCTTCGATGGATTCGGTGACGAGATGCAGCCAACGTACGGTGTCGGCAGGCGTAAGGGCGGCGGCGTGGCGCAGGATGGTGTCGCGCCAGCTCACGTTGACGATAGAGTTGCTTTGGCCCTGCTGGACCAGCAGCACGTCCCGGAGCCATCGCAGCCACAGGTAGAGCTCCTCTCGCGCCGCAGCGCGATCGCGCTGAAAACGCCGCGCCAGTTGCTCCGAGTAGCCGAACCGATCTTCGAGGCCTTCTTCGACGACTTCAGCAATGCGCTCAAGGCTCTGATGAACGCCGGCGAGCAACGCGGGGTCATGAGCCGCCTCGATCGCCCAACCCAGACAACCGCGAGACAGCCTCGCAACGATGTCGGCCTGTTCGGCATTCATGCCATGGTCTGCCTGGAGTATCTGGGCCACCTGAGTGGTAGGTAGCGGGTGCAATTCAACGTGCTGGCACCGCGACGTGATCGTGGGGAGAACGCTGTCTTGGCTAGGAGCAAGCAGCAGCAGACGAACGTCTGGGGGCGGCTCCTCCAGCACCTTCAGGAGCGCGTTGGCCGCATCGTTGGTCATCGTGTCTGCGCCATCGAAAACGAACACGCGGGTTCGCCCCTCGTACGGGCGCAAGTGCGCTGAAGCGATCAACTCGCGTACAGCGTCGATGCCGATGGCGGTCTTGGGGCCTTCGGTGGCCTCCGGGTCCACGCGGATCACGCGAACGTCGGCATGGGTGCCAGCCGCGATGCGGGTGCAAGCCTCGCACGTGCCGCAGGGCTCGTCGCCAGCAGTCAAGCAGTTGACGGCCTGCGCGATCTGCATCGCCAGGGTGAGCTTGCCCACGTGGGCAGGCCCGGTGATGAGGTAGGCATGATGCATCCGGGCGCCACGCAGGGCCGCCTCGAATGCCTGTACCGCTGCGTCGTGCCCCTGCAGGCGTAGCACGCTAGATGACGTCCTGCGCCATGAGGTCTGCGTAGGTCTCGCGGCGGCGGATCAACGTGGCCTTGCCGTCGGCGACCATGACGATGGCCGGGCGACCGTTGGCGTTGTAGGTGCTGGCCATCGAAGGCGCGTAGGCCCCCGATGCGGGTATGGCGATGATGTTGCCAGCCGTGACGGCGGCTATCTGAGCGTCGTGGACGAGGACGTCGCCCGACTCACAGTACTTGCCAGCGATCGTGACGGTGACATCCGGCTCAACCGTCGCGCGGTCAGCGGTGACGGCGACGTACTCAGACCCGTAGAGCGCAGGACGGATGTTGTCGCCCATGCCACCGTCCACGGAAACGAAGGTACGGACCCCAGGAACGTGCTTGATCGCGCCAACCGTATAGATGGCGACGCCAGCCGGGCCTGTGATGGAGCGTCCAGGCTCGATGATGAGCGTGGGCTCTGGCATGTTGTACTTCGCGCAGCCGTCCTTGAGTGCTTTGACGATGACCTCGGCGTAGGCCGAGGGTGGCGGGGGCTCGTCGGCTTCGGTGTAGGCGATGGCGTAGCCGCCGCCGGGTGAAAACTCCTGCATGTCGAGGCCAAGCTCACGCATCTCTGACGCGAAGGTCAGCACACGGGTGACGGCTTCCTCGTACGGCTCAAGCTCGAAGATGGGCGAACCAAGGTGGAAGTGGATGCCCTTGAGGTCGAGGTGCTCCGCTGCGAGAGCGAGCTCGATCGCCTCTTTGGCCTGGCCAGTCTCGATGGGAAAGCCGAACTTGGAGTCCAGCACGCCAGTCGTGGTGAGCAGGTGAGTGTGGGGGTCGATGCTGGGGGAGACACGGATGAGCACGGTCTGCTTGCGGCCAGCCTCACCCGAGAGTTTGTTCAGCAGGTCTAGCTCGTAAAAGCTATCGACGACCACCTGGCCGATGCCCCAGTCCACCGCATCACGTAGCTCTAGGGGAGTCTTGTTGTTGCCGTGAAAGTAAACGTCAGCCGCTGGCACGCCTGCTGCGCGGAGCACTGCAAGCTCGCCACCAGAAACGATGTCAAAGCCGAGCCCCTGGGCCGACAGCATGCGCGCCAGGCCCACGTTGATGAACGCTTTGCTGGCGTAGAGCACCTTGGAGTTGGGGTGGCGCGACTGAAAAGCAGTCCTGAAGGCGCTCGCTTGCGCCTTGAGGGTGGCTTCGTCATAGATGTAAAGAGGCGTGCCGAACTCGGCAGCCAGGTCGACGAGGTCACATCCGCCGATGACCAGGTGATCGAGGTCGTTGACCTCGGTTGATACGGGAAATACTTTTGCTTTGGGGACGGTCGTCATACAAACGCTCCACAGGTGATACGTTGAGGATATCGCTCACGGCGCTCCCGCGCGAGGGCGAGAAGACGCGCCAGGCGGGGGCGCAGCGGAGCGCTAGCGGGCGAGCGTGTAGTGGTCGCCATCTTCACGCGCAGCGCCATCCTCGATGAGCTTGGCGATCCCGGTTCGCAGTTGATCCTCAGCCAGCGCCCAGCGGACCTCCGGCAATCCCGTGTACATGACCTCGCGAATCTCGCGAACGGTGTACGTCCCCTCACCTAGCACGCGCAGCAAATCCTGCTCCCGCTGCTCGCGATGACGCACCAGTTGGTCGAGGCGTTTCGCGGGATCTGCTATGGGGTCGCCGTGGCCTCCGTAGATGGTCTTGGCGCCAATCTGTCGGAAGCTCTCCAGCGTGTTGGCGTAGGCACGCAGATCGCCTTCTGGGGGGCGCAGAACGGTGGTCGACATCCCCATCACGGTGTCCGTAGCAAAGAGCGCGCCACGTTCAGGAACGTACAGCGCCAGACAACCAGGGGTGTGTCCTGGCGCGTGGTGAATCTCCACGGTGAGTCCGCCGAGATCGCGGACTTCGCCGCCGTGCACGTCAGCGGCGATTGGCGCGCGCCCCTGGAGGCGGTCGCGCTCGATGGCCTCTCGGTCCAGGGGGTGGCAGGTCAACGCGGCGCCGGTTGCAGCGTGCATCGCAGCTGCTCCACCTCCGTGATCGGGATGACGATGGGTGATGATCAACTCTGACACGGGAGGCGCGCCCAGAGACTCGATGTAGGTCATGCGCTCACGATGGTCGTTTTCGTCATCGTAACCAGCGTCGATCAGGATCGAGGAGTCGTTGCCGACCACCACGAACGAGTTGGGCGTGGGGAATCCAGCGAACGGCTGACGGCCGATGGTGAGTTGGTGGATACCAGGTTCAAACTGCATGAGGGGGAATACCTCCAATAGTGAGATGGCAATAGAGAGATGGCAAAGTGCGATGCGCACGTGATTCTAGGCGTGAGGGCGATGATGTAATGTACACCGAGTAGGTGGCACGGGACAGCGGATGCGGCGAAGCAACAAGCTGAGGGCCAGGTGGCGAGGGAAACATGACCAATAAATCAGACAGCCTCGAACAACGCTTGGCGGTTCCCGTCGACCGGTTGACCACCCATATCGATGAGGCGTCGTTGGGGTTCACGTCGACCCGTGAGATGGCCCCACTCGATGGCACCATCGGTCAAGAACGCGCCTTGAAAGCGCTCGATTTTGGCCTGGACGTGGACGCCCACGGCTTCAACATCTTCGTGGCAGGCGCTCCCGGCTCTGGCCGCAACACGACGTTGGCCAGCGTCATCGGGAAGCTCGCCGCGAGCAGGCCCGTGCCCAGCGACTGGGTATACGTCCACAACTTCCATGACCCCATGAAACCCAGGAGCATCAGCCTGCCTGCCGGCATGGGTCGGCATTTGGCCTCCAACATGGATGAGGTCGTCACTGAAGCGAAGGAACGCATACCGCGAGCATTCGAAGGTGGGGAGTACCAGCAGCGAGTGGAGACGGCGCTGGCCGATGTGCACGCCAAGCACAGGGAGCTAACCGAGGAGATGGTGGCAGAGGCTCGGACCCGTGGTGTAGCGCTCGCGCTCACCGACTCGGGGATCCTCGCCACGCCACTAGGTGCCGACGGTGAACCCATGACCCCCGAGCAACTGAGTGCGATGTCCGAGGCGGATGCAGAGCGCGTCCAGCAGCAACAAAAGGCTCTCCAGGAATTCATCGGCGAGCGGATATCAACGCTCCGCCAGTTGGAGCGCGAAGCGGTTCGCGTGCGCCACCAGGTGAATCGAGATATCGGCGAATTCGTTCTGCAAGCGCTGTTCGCAGAGCTACGGGAGACCTACAAAGAACACCCGGAGGCGATCACCTACCTGGAGCAGGTACGTGAAGACATGGTGCAAAACGTCTCTTCGTTCCTGCACCAAGAGCGCCCGCAGGGAGGACCTCCCGGCCTGCAGGATCTCATCGCAGGGATGAGTGGCGGCGGGGGAGGGGATGAAACGCTCCGCTACAGGGTCAACGTATTCGTGGATCACTCCCGAAGCAACGGCGCTCCGTACGTGTCCGAGCAGAGTCCCACGTACCACAATCTCTTCGGCCGGATGCAGCACGTCTTGCGCCAGGGCGTGATGAGCACCGATTTCACCATGCTGAGCGCCGGAGCAATCCACAAAGCCAACGGCGGGTTCCTGGTCCTCCAGGTAGCGGACCTGTTGACCTACCCCTTCGTCTGGCAGGCGCTCAAGCAGGCGCTCAAGAATCGTCAAGCCAAGATCGAGAACGTTGCGGAGCAGTACTCGCTCATGCCAACGTCAAGCCTGGAGCCTGAGGCGATCCCCTTGGATGTGAAAGTCGTGCTGGTGGGGAACTCGAACCTCGCCCGGATGCTGATGCTGTACGACGAGGATTTCTCCAAGCTTTTCAAGGTGAAGGCCGAGTTCGGCCACGAGTTTGAAATCAACACGGAGAACATCAAGAAGCACGCGCAGTTCGTGGTGAATCGCGTACAGGAACATGGCCTGCGGCACTTCGACGCCTCAGGCGTGGCGCGCTTGATCGAGCATTCATCGCGCCTGGTGGAAGACCAAGATCGCCTTACGGCCAGGTTCGTGGAGATCGAGGATCTGATCACCGAGGCGGCGTATTGCGCGAAGATGGCAGACCACGACCTGGTGACGGGCGAAGACGTGCTCCGTGCAGTGCAGGAGCAACGCGAGCGCTCCAATCTCATTGAGGATCGCCTCCAGGATCTCTACGACCATGGCACGATCCGGCTGGAGGTAGACGGAGAGCAGGTGGGTCAGATCAACGGGCTAGCTGTCATCGACATGGGGGACTACTCCTTCGGTCGACCATCGCGGCTGACGGCCCGGGTCGGCCTGGGGCGCGGCGAGTTCGGCAGCGTGGAACAGTCAGCCCAGATGAGCGGGCGCATCCATACCAAAGGGTTCCAGATCCTGATCGGCTACCTGATGGGCAAGTACGGCGTGGATGCCACGTTCCCCGTTCGGGTGAGCATCGCGTTTGAGCAGACGTACGAGGAGATTGACGGCGATAGTGCGTCGAGCACGGAGGCCTATGCCTTGCTGTCGGCGCTCTCAGGCGTGCCTATCAAACAGAGTTTCGCGGTAACGGGATCGATCGACCAACACGGTCGCGTGCAAGCTATCGGCGGTGCGACGCGCAAGATCGAGGGCTTCTTCGACGTCTGCAAGGCCAAGGGGCTCACAGGCTCGCAAGGCGTACTGATCCCTGCGACCAACATCAGGCATCTGGTGTTGCGTAAGGAGGTCGTAGATGCGATCAAGGCGGGCCAATTCCACATCTATGGCGTCGAGACCATCGAGCAAGGCATCGAGTTGCTGACGGGCGTGAAGGCAGGCGTACCAGGCCGAGGGGGCAAGTACCCCAAGGGCACTATCAACGCGAAGGTAACAGCAGCGCTGGAAGGCATGGCAGACCGCCTACGTGGTGCCGACCGCAACTCACGTGCCCCACGCGACGGCGAGAAACCGGTGGAACTCAAAGACCCCGAGGGTCGAGACCGCGACCCCCGCGAGGGCCCCGGCACGCCACCCACCCCATCGACGGTGGATGTGTAGTTAGCGGGGCGTCCCCGCCTACGCCCGCGACACCACCGGCAGCAGCAGGCGCGAGGGGTGCTCGGCGTCGTGGTAGATGGTGTCCGCGCCCTGCTTGAACCACAGGTACTGGTGCGAGAAGTTGCCATCGGTGAACGTGGAGTCACCGTTGGCGAGTTCCAGGCGGATGCGATGGCCAGCCTTGAACAGGTACGACGCAGGGTGGACTTCGATCTCAAACTTGTACACGCGCCCTGGCTCTAGCGGCTGGGGGTCGGCGTGGGTGTGGAACGGTCGTGACGGGGTGCTGCGGGCGTCGTCCTTCTGTCGGTGGGACGCCTTCAGCCAACCCTTGGTGACGTTGACGAACTCCGGTTGCTCGCCCGTCGCGCGCTTGCCCGCATCCAGCGGCAACACGTCCGCAATCTTGACGATGAAGTCTGTGTCAGGCTGGTCAGATGACGCGTAAAGCTCCAGCGCTAAGCACCCGGTGACCTCCGTATCGACGGTCAATTCGGGCGTGGTGAACGTGAGCACGCGTGCCACGGGGTCCATGCCGTTGGACGTGCGAGCGACAACGCCAGATGCCCACTGATCGTCGGGATAGGCGTAGGTGGTCGAGCCACTGGTGGCTGCTGGCGGATCGGTCGCAAGCGCACCGTCGTTGAGTGACGTCACGCTATTGGTTGGCCCAGCGCTGAGGTAGTAGGACACGGCGTCGGCGTTGGCCAGAGGCCACGCGGGCTCTTCCCGGTAGGCGTTCTCGCCGCGCACGAACAGCTTCACCGGATTCCCCTCCATGAAGCCGTTGTCGATGCCCTTGAGATAGTGGTCGTAGAAGGGCAGAAGCTCCTTCTCGTGGAACTCGATGGTGTCGAAGAGGTGGTGGGCCTCGACCGTGTTACGCATGCCTGTGACTACGAGCTTCTTGGGGCCTTTGACCTGCTCGTAGCCAAGGATGTTCCCCCGAAGGTGAAGGCCTACTTTGCCCCAGTGACCGATGGACAGCACGGGGATGGTGACCTCGGGCAGCCGCTCATAGGCACTGCGCTCCTTCCACCACGCATCGTAGGTGGCGTGGGCCAGCGCCTCGCCAGGCAGGTCCGGCATGGTTCCAGGGCCGTTGGGCCGACCTGCCGGGCGCATGATGTTGTTGGCACGTACGCCGGCGTACCACGAAGGGAAGAACGGAGCGTAGATGCCGCCGTTATACGCCGAGCCACGGTAGGGATCCACGAAGCCGTCGTAAGGCGCGATGCACGTGAGGCTAGGCGTGTTCCACCCAGCAACCAGCCACTGGATCATCGCGTAGTAAGACTGCCCGTAGCCGCCCACCTTGCCATTGGACCAGGGTTGGCGGGCGATCCACTCGATAACTTCGGTGCAGTCCTCCTGCTCGGCCCGGTCCAGGTAGCCGTAGGTTCCCTCCGACTTGCCTGCGCCGCGCACGTCCATGCGTACGTAGGCGTACCCGTGCTGGACGTACCACTCGACGGGCCCGGTCTCGCGCCAAAGGAACAGCGGCAGTGAAGGCAGATCGTCGGTGTCATATTGGTAAGGCGATGCCACGAATAGCGTGGGAAACTCACCCTCAGCGTCAGGTCGATAGATGCGCAGGCCGATACGCACGCCGTCCCGCATCGTTACGTAGATGTCCTTCTCGTCGTGCATCGCGAAGTTGTCGAGTTGCGTCATGGGGATCCTTACTTACTGAGGGTTGGTTGCTGCCTGGTGCCCTAGGGTCCGATCGGCGAATGCCAGCAAGTCTACGCCGACATTTCCAAGACGAGCACGCGGTCGCGCCTCGTGAGGTCTTGGACGATGCGGATGCTCGCGCCGGGGACGACCTCAGCCGCGAAGGCACTCGCTCTGGCGATCTGGCGTGGATCCATCTCCATGAGCAGCACGCCGGATGGCTTCAGATAGCGGGGGACATCGACGAGGAACCGTCGGATGAGGTCGAGGCCATCGTCGCCGCCATCGAGGGCTTCGCGTGGCTCGTACAGGCGCACCTCAGGGTCAAGCGTGGGGATCTCGCCCGACTCCACATAGGGCAGGTTGGTGGTGATCATGTCCACGGGCCCCGGCAGCGGCGCCAGCAAGTCGCCTTCGAGAACGTCGACACGCTCGGCAAGCCCAAGACGATCAGTGTTACGACGGGCGAGATCGAGCGCCGCTGGATAAAGGTCGGTTGCGTAGACGTGGACGCTAGGCAGGTTGGCCGCGATGGCGAGCCCGATGGCACCCGTGCCACAGCCAACGTCGGCGATGGTGACCGGCGCGGGAAGGCCCGCAGCGATGCGCAAGGCTTCTTCGACCAACGCTTCGGTATCCGGACGTGGGATCAGCGCACCGACACCGACCAGCAGGTCGATGTTGTAAAACTCACGGTGGCCGAGCAGATAGGCGGTGGGTTCATGGCGCAGGCGACGTTGGATCAACTCTTCAGCGCTCTGCGCTTCAGCGTCGGAAGGGGCGTCAGCCATTCGAGCGTAGAGCTCGGCCCGGGAGACTTCTAAAGTGGTCATCCAGACGAGATCCGCCTCGATGCGAGCATCGCCGATACCGCCAACAGCGAATCGGCGCTCCGTCTTGCGCAGGAGTTGGCCGAACGTTGTCACCCGCTACGCGCCGTCGCTCTCTTCAAGAAGGCGGGCTTGCTCATCTTGCAGCAACGCCTCAACGATGTCGTCTAGGCGTCCCTGCCCATCGAGGATCTCAGGCAATCCATGGACCGTGAGGTTGACACGGTGGTCGGTCAGTCGATCCTGCGGGAAGTTGTAAGTGCGCACCTTCTCGGAGCGTTCACCTGTGCCCACCTGCAATTTGCGAGTTGCGGCGGTCGCTTCGAACTGCTCCCGCAGATGCATCTCGAGCAAGCGCGACCGCAGCACCGTCATCGCTTTGGTCTTGTTCTTGAGCTGGGAGCGCTCATCCTGGCACACGGCCATCGTCCCCGTGGGGATATGAACGATCCGGACAGCTGTAGCGACCTTGTTGACGTTCTGGCCGCCAGCGCCACCTGAGTGGAAGATGTCGATACGAAGTTCGTTGGCAGGGACTTCGAAGTCCGATTCCTCGGCCTCTGGAAGCACGACGACCGTCGCGGTTGAGGTGTGGATGCGTCCTTGAGTCTCGGTGACGGGCACGCGTTGCACGCGATGGACGCCACCCTCATGTTTCATATACCGGAAGGCGTCGGGGCCTACGACTTCGAAGACGACTTCTTTGAACCCGCCTTGCTCGCTGCCGTTGGAGTCCATGATTTCGACGACTAAGCCGTGTCTTTGCGCGTAGCGTGCGTACATCCTGTACAGGTCCGCTGCGAAGAGGCCCGCCTCATCGCCCCCGGTTCCCGCCCGAAGTTCGATGATCGCGTTCTTGTTATCGTTCGGGTCCTTGGGCAATAGGGCCGAGTGGAGTTCGCCCTCAACAGCTGCGATACGCGCGACCAACCCGGGGATCTCGTCCTTGGCCATGGCGGCCATGTCGGCGTCGTCCTCGCTGGCGAGAGCGCGGGCCTCATCCAACTCCTCCTGAGTTGCTTTGAGGCGCATGTATGCCTCCACGACGGACTGGAGGCCAGCTCGCTCCTTGGCCAGCTTGCTCAACCGAGCATGATCGCCAGCGATGTCCGGATTCGCGAGGAGTTCGTCGATCTCCGCGAATCGTAGCGCGAGTTTTTCGAGCTTTTCGAGCATCTGCCGTCCAATCAGTGACCTGTCAAAGACCTATCACAACGAAGCCCCCGCTTAGCGGAGGCCGTACCCAAAAGTATAGCACTGGCTAGTCACGACACGGAGAGAGTGGCCAATCCGGCGAGAATGCGGGCAATCGACGCTGAGACTACTGCCATAGCTCCCAATCGTCGTTGTAGACTTGACGGGATTTGGGCTGCTAAAACGTCTGCTGGTAGAACGGTTGTGTTCGTATGAAAATCGGTCGTCTCTCATTATTAGGCCCCGCTATCGTGCTGTTGATCGTGTTGGTAGCGGCCTGTGCCGGAGGTGGCACGCCCACCGCCGGCCCGCTGCCCCCCACACCCACGGCGACGGCGACCCCCACGCTCACTCCCACGTTCACTCCCACGCCAACAGCAACTGCGTCGCCGCCAACGGCCACGCCGACGCCAACTCCATCGCCAACGCCAACGCTCACTCCAGAGCCAACCGCCACGCCCACACCGACGCCCACGCTGACGCCCACGCCTACACCATCAATCGCGGATGGTATTGCGATCGGCGAGAGGGCGATGGTGAAACTCTCGGCCGGGTCAGCCCAATGGTCGGGAGTAATGATTGACCCGTCCGGCCGGATTCTGACGACCTCATTGAGTCTCGGGACGGCACCGCTGGTTTCGTTCCGTACCTTCGACGGTGCTACCGGGCAGGCTTGGGTCGTTGGCCGCGATGACAATCTTGACCTTGCCATTCTCGAGGTTCTTAGCCCGGGGCAGCAATTCTCGTTCGCTGAAGTCGCTGCGGAAGATGTTCCCGAGCGCAGCGAGAATCTGGTGCTCATGCACTTCAGGCCAACCTCAACCACAGTGGCGCAATCACCCTCCAGCGTTGTCGGATCCCGACAGGATCCAACCACTGGCATCTCTTATGTCCAGGTAGGGGGATTCTCACTAGGTACTGAAACCGGGGGCGCGGTCTTCGATGCGCTGGGGCGATTGCGCGGGCTACGCATGGACTCTGACAGAATGATTGAGATCGGCATCGGTCGGATCGGTGAGGCTTGGGCCATGGATTCATTCACGCTGGCAAGTGCCATGATTCCCCGACTCCAATCTGGCTTCACATTGATCAACGCCGCCTCAGGAGGCTGCTCCGACGCTGCGAATTTCCCTCCCGTTCCGGCGATATACAAGGGTGACATCACTGTAGGCGGCTCGCTAGCAACCGTGGGCTCCCGGTTATACGTACGGGTAATCAAGACTGCGACAAGCGAAGAACTCTGGTTCTCACAGTCCCTCACGACTGTTGGGCGGTACTTCATGACCGTCAGCGTTTGCGATAAGACCTTCGGCCCCGCAACTCCTGGATCACCCACCCGCTCAATTGTGGAATTCTGGTTGAATTCATCGTCCGCAGGAGCAACCAGCGTCTACAATCCCGGCGATGTCTACACTAATAATCTGTTTTTCCCGTAACTGGCAGATCCGCGTAAATCCACGCGTTAGTTAG
>ERZ890510.837-NODE-837-length-22501-cov-4.410140_pt1 | contig 22501 bp, 20 predicted proteins | sample MGYA00521265_ERZ890510 | MGnify/ENA primary metagenome ERZ890510 (study PRJEB32303, sample SAMEA104408624) | aquatic metagenome | biome: Brackish water; feature: Chemocline; material: water | place: Baltic Sea | collected 2014-10-26T21:54:00 | depth 110 m ...
GAAGAGGTGCGATCGGTCAAGCGGATGAGTTATCACGGCCTGGCTTTCAGAGTCACGCGCTTCTCGCCGGTGTCCGGGGTGATCTTCGATATTATCGCGCGAACGCGTGATAGAGATGGTGATGGTTCTTAGCCAGGCGCCCAGTCAAGAACGCCAAGGCGGGCGATGACGCTGCCAGTGACACCAACGACGACTGACGGTCCCTCGGGCCGTCGTTGAGGAAGATTATCGGGTCACCCTAATTAGGCAGCGCTGCGTGCCCTAAAACCTTCGTTAGACCGGCGCTTGGCGCGGTAGCTTGGGCTCACGTGGGCGGGGTAGTTTTTCATATAGATCGCTGATCAATTCATCGCGAGTGGCTTTATGCTGAGGGTCGTCCCACAGGTTTACTCGCTGTTCGGGATCTGCCGTCATGTCGTATAGCTCGCCTTCGGTGCCAGCATAAAGACTGCTCTTTTCATAGACAGTACAAAGCCAGCCGGCTTTGTTGTAAATCGACTTCATGTGGAGGCTGACTTCGCCGTGTTCCGAATCCCATTCGGTAATAACGTCTTCACGGTGTTGCGCCTCGGCATGCGCGTCATCCTGAGGCAACACCTGACCCTGTACCCAAGGCGGTGATTCGATACCGGCGATTTCACAGAAGGTTGATGCCAGATCGAGATGGCCAACGGGCAGGGTGACGCTGGCGGCTGGGGTGTCGGTATGGGTCGCCGGGCGCCAGATCATGGGCAAGCGCATCAAGGCATCAACATGGTAAGGTCCCTTAAACAACAGACCAAAGTCACCCTGGAATTCGCCGTGATCGGTGGTAAAGATAATGTCGGTGTTGTCATACCATCCCTTGGCCTTGAGCCAGTCGATAACCCGACCACAGGCATCATCAATCAATTCGTTTTCGATATGGTTCATGGCGTTGATTTCACGCACCTGGTCCGGGGTCATGTCTCTCGGTATGAAGTCTCGCGGTGATTCCAGGTTGCTCCAGATAGTGCCGTCATAATAACCTTGCCAGTGCTTGGGTTTAGTGGCGAGCAAGGCTTGCATTTCTGCCTTGTCTTCGCTGTAGAGGGAAGGCAAGGGCACATCACGCCAGTTCACTCGGTGGGTTTCTGAGGCCGGTGGATCCCAGGGATGGTGTGGGTCTGGAAAGCTCATCCAACAGAACCAGGGATCCTGATCCTGACGTTGACCAAGCCAGTCAAGGGTGCGGTCGGCAACCCAATCGGTATGATACAGCGCTTTGGGGATATCGCTGGGCCAGACCTGTATGGCTTGGGTATCGCCGGCGCCGATCGTGTTCTGCCCGCGGGCAGTGACCATCGGATAGAATTTTTCTTTGAGGTCAGGATGTTCTTGGGTCATGAAGCGGTCATAGTGGCTGTGACCTTCAAAGAAGTGGTTCGCCAGTTCCATATGATCGAAGCCTCGATGGGGCCCGGTGTTGTGTTCGTTAGCCATGCGGTTTTCAAAGAAGATCGCGGGGTCGCCGAGCCAGGGTTCAAAGTGGGCTTTGCCCAATAGTGCCGTCTGATAACCGTGATCCTGCAGCCAGTGGGCGATCGTGGGCGTCTCTTCGGGCAGTGCAACGCCGTTCATCCAGACGCCATGGGTTGATACATATTGGCCTGTCATGATGGTCGCCCGAGCTGGCATGCAAACGACGTTCTGGTTATGGGCGCGTTGGTAATTAATACCCTCGCGAGCCAACTTATCGATCACTGGTGTTTTGGCGACCAGTCCACCGTTACAGCCTAAAGCGTCGAAACGCATCTGGTCCGAGGTGATCAGCAGAATATTTCGTTTCATCGCCAGTTTTCTCATGGGTAGTGGCGCCAGTGTACACAACTTTGCAGTTTAGGGGGTGTCCTGGGTCGAGAAGAATATCCGCAGCCCTTGGGGCAGAGAATGGCCTATGCGGCGCGCTAGCCAAGTTTCTAGATAAGTTTCTAGATAAGTTTCGAGCTAAGTTTCTAGCTAAGTTTCTAGAGATAGGTTTCTAACTGAGTGCCTAGATAACTTCATAAATAACGTCCTAGATAGTCTCGGCACGAGCAAGGGCGCCAGAGACGCCAGATATATCGCCTGACACTCAGTGTTCGTCGTGATGTCAGGCTGAAATTGATTGCGCTGATGCGGCGAATCGAGATCCGTTTTGGGCTAGTCGGCTAAAACATGAGCGATACATAGCACTAAAAAAATCAGCAGAAATAGTCGTTGATTCCAAACTTCCATTTTGACGGTCCTCAGTTGGTTTTCGAGCGGGTTAAGCGGTTGTTCAGTGTGGCGTTGAGGCTCACCGATATGCTGGCTCGATGATGGTCTTGGCGAGCAAGTCTTGTGTGCGAAATCTTGAGCGCCCGTGTTCAATGCCATGGTTGATGGAGTTGATGGAGTTGACGGGTAAGCTCATATGGGTGCGGTTCTCTAGTGGTTCATTTATTTTAGATCTCTGGCTCATGGCGAGTCGGTTCAGGTCTAGGCTTCGAATGATTAATCGCGCTAGCATGATCAAAAATACCTGACGGTAGCTTCATGATGAGGGTCGTGATGCGCGTCGTGATGAGGGTCGTGATGAGAGTCGTGCTGTGATTCGCGCTGAAGGTCACTTTCATTGATCCATCTGTCGGCGTGCCAGCGCGCCAGTGTCGCCGTGCTGAAGGGCATCAAGGATCCGTGCGCTGCGCGCCAACCGAGTGCTGAGTCGAATTTGACTGTTGCGTCGTTGTCGTATTGTGCCGAGTTCGCAATGACTGGCAGGGTCCGAGTGTCTAGCGCGGTATCAATGGGATCCAGCTGGGCAAAGATAATTTGTGGATCAGGGGCGTCAGCGTTGCTGGAATAGGCGGTTAAACAGACATTGTCTAAAGAGGCTGCGGCTGGCGACCCTAAGCGTACACAAGCTGGCAGTCTGCCGATGGTGGTAGCGCAATAGGGTTGCCATCTGAGCAGGCAAGCCTGACTGGCATGGGCGGCTGACGGTAGTTGACTTGGAGACCCAGTGCTAAGCCGGTGGTCTAGCCATGTTTCGCTGGTGCCATCGGTTCCCCCCGGTTGGCCGTAGGCGCAGAATAACGCCAGGCTGAGCCAGTAAAAGATGCGATAAGTTGATTGTTGTGTCGATGCCATGGCGACATTGTTATCGATCCATGTCGGCCAAACGCTCGACCCGTTCACAAAAATGCAAGCGCGGGTTCGTAAGCTATGAGGTTTTGAACGGCGTTGACATCAGGGTCTCATTCGAGACCCTGATGGGTGAGCATGCAGTGCTACTTTTCGCGGAGTATGACCGGTAGATCGGAGTAACCTTTTACGAAGGATGACTGCACCCAGGTGGGTGGCCCTACGGCCTCGATCGCCTTAAAGCGCTTGCCGATTTCCTCCCAGAGAATTTTCAATTGCATTTCTGCCAGACGATTACCCATGCAGCGATGGATGCCGAAGCCAAAGGATAAATGCTGTCGAGGATGGGCGCGATCAATGATGAATTCGTCGGCGCGCTCGATGACTTCACTGTCGCGGTTACCTGACACATACCACATTAGGAGTTTCTCGCCTTCCTTGATCTGCTTGCCGCCTAAGATAGAGTCCTGCAGGGCAGTCCGGCGCATATAGGCCAAAGGGGTCTGATAACGGATGATTTCTGGAACCATGCTGGTAATCAAATTGCTGTTGTCTCGCAATTTTTGATATTCACCAGGATTCTGGTTCAGGAACCAAACGCCACCGGTAATGGAGTTTCGGGTCGTGTCATTACCACCGACAATCAGCAATACCAGGTTGCCCAGGTATTCCATGGGATCCATGTTGCGGGTCGATTCACCGTGAGCGAGCATGGAAATCAGGTCGCCGCGCGGTGGTTCGTTAACCCGCTGATTCCACAGACCAGTGAAGTACTGCAGGCATTCATACAATTCTGCTCGGCGCTGATCCTCGCTTTCAACGATGATGCCGGTTTCCACATCGGCGGTGGCAACGTCTGACCAACGGGTCAATTTACGTCGATCTTCAAAGGGAAAATCGAACAGCGTCGCCAGCATCTGGGTGGTCAGTTCGATAGACACCTGGTCAACCCAGTTGAACTCTTCATTGCGGGGCAGACTGTCAAGAATATCCACTACTCGGCCGCGAATTTCGTCTTCCATCAGTGCCAAGTTGCGGGGTGCCACTACCGGGCTGACTTCACGCCGTTGCTGGTCATGCTTAGGTGGATCCATGGCGATAAACATGGGTAAGGAGAAATCTTCATCTTGGTCGGTCGCGACGATGGAGCCCGATGAGGAGTAAAGGTCATGGTTGGTGTCGACCTCCATGATGTCCTTGTAACGCGTGACGTTCCAAAAGGATCCGGCTTCAGCGTGATCAGTCTGCAGGTGTACGGGGTCTTCCTTTCGCAGGCGCTCGAAGTAGCCTACGTGGTTGTCGTTTTCGAATAGATCTGGCCGAAGTAGGTCGAATTCATCCAGTGGCAGATCATAGGGGTTGGATTGTTCGATGGTATCCCTGGCTTCGCTCATGGTTCGCTCCTGATGAATTAAGTGTGTTGATGCGCCGGATGGCTCAAATAACGGTTGCTGGCGCTTTCTCGGGTTAATGATTTTGCACGATTGTGGAAATGGCTAGATATCGAGAGTAACGAACATCGCCATCACTGGCAACGTCAAGCTAGGCCACGGGGGCGGTGGGTAGGCGTTATCTGGCGGTAGGTGATTGTGCTAAGTCAGCGTGGCCGGTGAGCGGTGAATAGCTTATAGTGTTGCGACAATCGCAACCTCATGTCCCAAAATGTTCATTTTACGCAAGGCTGCAATTGCTCTACAGTAGCGGCCTTTATGGGTAATCTCTGCAATTAGGTTTCCCGCAGACACAATACCAACCCTGATTACCGTTTGACTACACCAAAGGATAACCCCGCCATGGCTAATTATTTTAATACTTTGTCGCTGCGTGAGCAGCTCGCCCAACTGGGCAAATGTGAATTTATGGATCCGGCTGCCTTCAGCGATGGCGTGAGTGTCTTGAAGGGCAAGAAACTGGTGGTTATCGGTTGTGGTTCACAGGGACTCAATCAGGGCTTGAATTTGCGGGACAGCGGCCTCGATGTGTCTTACACCTTGCGTGAGTCGGCGATTAAAGAGCAACGCCAGTCTTGGAAGAACGCCACAGACAACGGTTTTACAGTGGGTACCTATGCGGAACTGATTCCAACGGCCGATTTGGTTCTGAACCTGACGCCAGACAAACAACATACGTCTGTGGTCGCAGAGGTTGTGCCTTTGATGAAGCAGAACGCATGTCTGGCTTATTCACATGGTTTTAATATTGTTGAAGAAGGCATGCAGATTCGGGATGACATTACGGTGATTATGGTGGCACCCAAGTGTCCGGGCACAGAAGTACGTGAGGAATACAAACGGGGATTTGGTGTACCGACGCTGATTGCCGTGCATGAAAAGAACGACCCACAGGGCCACGGTCTGGCTATAGCGAAGGCCTATGCTGCCGGTACCGGTGGTCATAAGGCCGGTGTCTTGATGTCGTCCTTTATTGCTGAGGTCAAGTCTGACCTGATGGGCGAGCAAACTATTTTGTGTGGCATGCTCCAAACGGGTTCACTGCTGTGTTTCGACAAGATGGTCGCCCAGGGTATAGCGCCGGGTTATGCGTCGAAATTGGTGCAGTACGGTTGGGAGACGGTCACTGAAGCGCTCAAGTATGGTGGCGTGACGAACATGCTGGATCGCTTGTCAAATCCAGCAAAGATCAAAGCCTTTGATTTAGCGGCTGAACTCAAAGATATTATGCGGCCTTTGTACCACAAGCACATGGACGACATCATGAGCGGTGCCTTTTCCTCGGGCATGATGCAAGATTGGGCCAACGATGATGTAAATTTGTTGGGCTGGCGTAAAGAAACCGGTGAGTCTGCATTCGAGAATGCGACTAACACTGATGAAGAAATCAGCGAGCAAGAATATTTCGATCACGGTATCCTGATGGTTGCGATGGTCAAGGCCGGTGTGGAATTGGCTTATGAGACCATGACAGCCGCTGGTATTAAGGCTGAGTCGGCTTACTATGAATCTCTGCATGAGACGCCACTGATTGCCAACACGATCGCTCGAAAGAAATTGTACGAGATGAACAGTACTATTTCCGATACGGCTGAATACGGCTGCTACTTATACAATCACGCTTGCTTACCTTTGTTGGCAGATTTCATGACAGGGATGAATACCGATGTCATCGGTCATGGGTTAAGCCTTAAAGATACCGGTGTTGATAACCAACGCCTTATCGAAGTTAACGCTGCTCTGCGAAGCCACAGCGTTGAAAAGATCGGTCAGACCTTGCGCGGCTATATGAGCGCCATGAAAAAAATAGTCTAGTGCGGACGCCAGGTCGCGACAGCTGATGGATACCATTTGCGTGCAGCAGTGCACGGCGAAATTCAATGCTGATTTTGTGCTGGACGCGATCAACTGGAGCATAGAACCGGGCCAGTGTTGGGCGATTCTCGGGCCCAATGGCGCGGGTAAGTCTGCGTTAGGTGCCTTGTTGGCTGGTGAGGGTGAGATTCAGTCTGGCACGCTAACGGGTGTGCCTGGTAGAGTGAGTCTTGTTTCGCTGGAAGCGCAGGCGAGACTCATTCAGGCAGAACGTGATAAGGACGACAGCGACATCACTGATGTGGTGTTTGCCGGCACCCCCCTGCAAGAGATGCTCGACGAGTCCTGCGTCGATCCCGTGCTGCAGGCTAAGCTTGTTCGGCGATTCGATCTAACGCCTTTGTTGGCGCGGAGTTTTCGTCAATTGTCGACGGGCGAAACCCGCAAGTTCATGCTGGTTCAGGCGCTCGCCAGTCATCCAGAGCTGCTGATTCTCGATGAACCCTTCGACGGTCTTGATGTTAAGGCGGTGGAGATCCTGCGTGAATGTCTGGCTGAGCAGATGACTTCGACGTCGTTATTATTTATTTTGAATCGTTTTGATGAGATCCCAGACTTCGTCACGGATATGGCGCTATTGCAGCAAGGCGCACTGGTCCAACAGATTGCCGCTGACGATCTGCCAGCGGTGGCGCAACTGGCACAACTGCTGCATCTGCAGGCCAGTGAGTTGCAGCTACCTGAGCGGGAAACTGCTGTCGAAGAGGTGGCGCTGAATCCCGATCAGCCCCTGGTCGAGATACGCGATGCCCGCATAGCCTATGGTGATCACCTGGTGTTTGAACACCTCGACTGGCGTATTGAGCCAGGGCAGCACTGGCAACTATCGGGCCCCAATGGCAGTGGTAAAACCTGCTTGCTGAACTTGATCACCGGCGATAATCCCCAGTGCTATAACAACGATATTTTCGTGTTTGGTTATCAGCGTGGCCAGGGTGAGAGTATCTGGGATATTAAGCAGCACATCGGCTACGTCTCATCAGGTTTGCAATGGGACTATCGCGTCAGCGTCAGTGTTCAGAATGTGGTACTCTCCGGTTTTTACGACAGCATCGGATTGTACCAGACCGCATCGGACCGTCAGCTAGAGATTGCACGTCAGTGGCTCGCGTTGTTGGGGATGACCCAGCGTGCAAGTGCATCGTTTCAGCAACTGTCCTTTGGTGATCAGCGCCTACTGTTGATCGCCCGAGCGATGGTCAAACATCCGCCGCTGTTAATTCTCGATGAGCCTTGCCTGGGGCTGGACGATATGAATCGGCAACTGGTGCTGGCGCTGATTGAGAAGATTTGTGCCGAGTCTGAAACGGCGGTGGTCTATGTGAATCACCACGCAAGCGACCGGATCAAGGGAATCAACCATTACCTGGCCCTCGATCACCGCGGTTGACGTAGATGTCTGGCCTGACGGCCTGCTACTAAACTAATCATTGTTGGAAACGAGACCCATGCCTACTCAAACGCCAGGTTTTCCTCTGGTCTTCGCTAAACGCATCTTGCTGTTCTCGCTGGTTGCTGTAGGCATGGGACAGACGGTGTTGTTTGCCATTCTGGCGCCGTTGGGTCGAGAAATCGGTTTGAGTGTGATTCAAATTGGCGCGATTATTTCAGCATCGTCAGTGACGGTCTTTCTCTGCATGCCGATCTGGGGTCGAGCCAGTGATCGCTGGGGACGTAAGCGGATTATCCTGGTGGGCCTGTTTGGTTATAGCCTGGGAACTGTGGTCTTTGCCGCGGTATTCAAATCAGCAATGATCGGGCTATTTCCACCGATGATGGCGTTTATCGCCTTGGTGGTGTCGCGTATGGCCCATGCCTCGGTGATGTCGGCGACCATGCCTGCCGCCAGTGCCTATATGGCGGATATTACTGATATCGCGACTCGCACCAAAGGTATGGGTGCTGTGGGTGCGGCGAATAATTTAGGCGCGATCCTCGGGCCCGCATTGGGCGGTGGTCTAGCTATTTTTTCGTTGCTGACACCTCTGTGGTTTTCTGCCGCCATTACGCTGGTAACCGCCGTGATTGTCCTGGTTTACTTGCCTGATGTGCCGCGCCAGGTGTTTACCCGGAAGCCCGTGAAGATGAAGCGCACAGACCCTCGCATCATGCCCTTCATGATCGTTGGGGTATTGATGTTTATGGGCTTTGCGATTGTTCAGCAAACCATGGCTTTTCGGTTTCAGGATGTGCTGTCTTTAACCGCGGTTCAGACGGCTCGAACCTTTGGTTTGGGTATGATGCTATCGGCGGCGGCATCGTTGTTCTCGCAGGCTATTTTGGTTCAGCGCCTGGATATCAGGCCCTTCAATTTGTTGCGCATCGCCATGCCGTTACTGATTCTGGCGTTTAGTATTATGGCGTTGGCGGAATCCAGAACGCTGTTGTTAGGGGCCATGACGTTGTTGGGTCTGGGTATGGGGCTGGCTGGGCCAGGGTTTATGGCGGGCGCATCCTTGGCAGTGGGCGCCGAAGAGCAAGGCGCTGTGGCCGGTGTTGCCGGATCCTGTGGGCCCTTGGGATTTACCATCGGGCCGATTTTGGGCACGGTTTTGTATTCCATTCAGCCGGAATATCCGTATATATTTACGCTGCTGGTGTACTTGCCGTTATTGGTTTTTGTGATGTGGCATAAGGATAAGATTTAGTTGGGTTGATGGTTTGTTGATGGTTGGTTGGTGTTTCGCGGTGGAAGATATTTGGCGGATTCGGAGTGGCCTCTGAGCGGTTCGCTGCGCGAAACACTCAGAGGCCTGCACGTTTTCGCCTGGGGCGAAACTCGCGCAGTATCTAGCCTTTGCCTTTGGTTTTGTTCTTGTGCTTGCCGGCGTTCTTTTCGATAAAATCATAGACCATGCCCGCGATATCTTTGCCGGTAGCTGTCTCAATGCCTTCGAGGCCCGGCGAAGAGTTCACTTCCATGATCAATGGACCGCGATCCGAGCGCAGAATATCGACGCCGCACATATTAAGCCCCATGGTGGAGGCTGCTTTGATGGCTGTGCGCCGCTCGGCGGCGCTGAGTTTGACGAGTTGAGCTGTGCCACCACGATGCAGGTTGGAACGAAATTCTCCCGGCGCAGCTCGGCGTTCCATCGCGGCGATGACCTTGTCGCCGACCACGAAGCAGCGGATGTCCGAGCCCTTCGATTCCTTGATGAATTCCTGGACGAGAATATTAGCGTTTAACCCCATAAAGGCTTCGATAACACTGGCCGCAGCTTTTTTAGTTTCAGCCAGTACGACACCAATGCCTTGAGTGCCTTCCAGTAATTTGATCACCACGGGGGCGCCGCCGACCTCTCTGATCAGCGCGTCAGTGCTGTCCGTGTTATGGGCATAGGCGGTGATGGGGATGCCGATTTTTTTGCGCGATAGTAATTGCAACGAGCGCAACTTGTCTCGTGAGCGGGAAATTGCCACCGACTCGTTAACACTATAGACGCCCATCATCTCAAATTGCCGCAGAACGGCGGTACCATAAGACGTCACCGATGCCCCAATGCGGGGAATGACCGCGTCAAAGTCATCAGCGCCGAACTCTTCGTTGCGATAGTGCAGTGTTGGTTTTTCCGAAGTGATATCCATGAAGCATTTAAGATGATCTAGTACGCGCACCTCGTGGCCGCGAGCGACCCCTGCCTCGATCAGACGACGGGTAGAGTAGAGTTTTTTGTTCCGTGACAGTATGGCAATGCGCAATAGGGGCCTCTCAATGATGGAAAAACGGACTTAGATCTGCTGCCGACAGGCTTCCTCGGCGATGAGCTAAGCCGGTATTCTACCATGATAGTTCGCTCAGGAAGCGATCAGAATATTCTGACCTGCAATTGGGCTTGATCGACCGGCGGCGCTGACAGCTCGCGCAGGGTTTGATTTTGGGTGATCGCACCAGCAATTACCCCAAATGAGTTATTGGCGATCAGCAACAAGTGTGTTTTATTCAAACCTGAGACGGACATTGGAGAATTGAGTATGCGACTGAAAGATAAAGTCATCGTCATCACAGGCGGCGCTGGTGAGCTAGGCTCGACCATGGCGAGTCGGTTCCTGGCGGAGGGTGCCAGCGTGCTGTTAGCTGACTTAGATAGGCTGGCGTTGGAGGCAGCGTCGGCGAGACTCGGCGGCGAACGCATCGCCTTGTGTGTGGCTGATGTCGGTGAAGAGGCGGACAACGCGCGCATCATTGAAGAGGCGGAAGCGGCCTTTGGTGGGGTTGATGTGTTTGTCGCCAATGCCGGGATTGAGGGGAAAATGGGTCCGATTTCGACGCAGTTGGCTGAAGATTTTGATCAGGTCATGCGAGTCAATGTTCGTGGTCCGTTCTTGGGTGTCAAATATGCGATGCCCGCCATCGCTCGCCGGGGTGGCGGCAGTATCATTATTTTGTCGTCTATCGCTGGCGTCACTGGTGGGAGTGGGGTTGCTCCCTATTCCATCAGCAAGCACGCGGTAATTGGTTTGATGCGCAGCGCCGCCATGGAAGGCGCGCCGGATCGCGTGCGGGTTAATACCATCAATCCGGCGCCAATGGTGGGTCGCATGATTCGATCTATCGAAGAAGGGCTTAGCCCGGGGCACGCAGATGAAATGCGGGCCGCCTATGTCGCCAACTCGATACCGATGGGGCGTTATGCGAATTTCGAGGATATGTCGGGGTTATTGGTGCTGCTCGCCAGTGATGAAAGTAGTTTCCTCACTGGCAGTGTTTATATGGCCGATGGCGGTATGAGCGCACGTTAGTGACGTGCTGCTATTTTCTGGTGATGAAGTAGATGCCCAGAATGAAACTCACGGCACCGGCGATATAGCACATGATGACCTCATCGGTGTCAGCGCCTGTCACCATGCTTGAAATCTGTGAGCTCAATGAGCCTGATAATTGATAGGCCCAGTATTCCAGACCGAGTCCGATAAACGCCAGAGCGATACCAATGAGTTGCAGAGAGGTTGGAGAACGGCTGGCCATGTGTGTTCCTTTTGAAGTGCGGGCGAAAAAAATCCAGTTGGCGCCGTCGGCGCGCAACTGGAAATCACTGACGAAAAAGGCTAGCTGTCTTTGCGGCTGGATTTTTTCTCTTTCTTGGCTTCGCGTTTTTCCTTCAAAGTTTTATCTGATTTTTTCTTAACCATTTTTTTTGCGTCTTGACCTTTCGACATATCGTGCTCCGTTTAACAGGTGAACCCAAAACCTTGAGTATTGTATGGCGAATTTCGATGCAAGTAATCAACTCCTGAAAGTAAATTTTTGATATTCGTCTGAATGAGGCATTCACTTCGCCGTTGCGGATCGTCAGACGGGTTTACATTGGATTGGGGAGTCTGGAGCAAGGCTTTCTGCGTGGCTTGGGTCCATTGAGTTTCACGGTTAACTGTATTAATGTTAGGCATTAATGTGCGGGTTGGCCGCCATCTTTCATTGCCCGGAAGTCACCATGAAGAAATTCGCTATCGTTGTTGTCATATTGCTGGTCACCGGCTATCTCGGTTGGCAGAACCGCGTCGATATCCTGGTTTGGGGTGCACCCAAGTTGACGCTCCTGATGAATCCTGTTTTGGCCAATGTCCCGACACAATGGACTCAGGGGCCGGCCATCGCAGCACTACCGGCTAATGAACGGCAACCCAATATTATCCTGATTCTGGTGGATGACATGGGGTTTAATGACATCTCGCTGTATAACGGTGGTGCAGCCGATGGGAGCCTGCAAACGCCGAACATCGATGGCCTGGCCAGGCAAGGTGTGACCTTCGACAATGGCTATGCCGCTAACGCCGTTTGCGCGCCGTCCCGCGCGTCGTTGCTCACAGGCCGCTATTCCACACGGTTCGGTTTCGAGTTCACGCCGATTCCCAAGGTGGGCCCGCGTATCTTTCAATGGATGGATGATCTCAATCCGTCGGTGTTGCCGCTTGATATTGATATGGTCGCGGCGGCTGAGCTGCCGAGTATGCAGGAACAGGGCGTCCCCACTGAAGAAATTACCATCGCTGAGACGTTGAAAGGTGCTGGTTACTACACCGCGCATATCGGCAAATGGCATTTAGGTGCGACCAATGGCATGCGACCGGAAGACCAAGGCTTTGATGACAGCCTTTATATGAGTGGCGTGCTGTATCTGCCGGAAGATGATCCGCGGGTTGTTAATGCCAAGGTGGATGATCAGATCGATAAAATGGTCTGGGCTTTCGGTGAGTATAGCGCGCAGTTTAACGGCGGGCCGAAGTTTGAACCCAATGGTTACCTGACGGATTACTATACCGATGAGGCGGTTAAGGTGATCGATGCTAATCGTAATCAGCCGTTCTTTTTGTATCTTGCTCAATGGGGGGTTCACAATCCTCTGCAAGCAAAACGCGAAGACTATGATGCGTTAGCGCATATTCAAGACCCCAGGTTAAGAGTCTATGCCAGCATGATCCGTGCGCTAGACCGTAGTGTTGCGCAAATCACCGAAGCCCTCGAACGCAATGGCATTGCTGATAATACGTTGATTGTGTTTACCAGTGATAATGGTGGTGCTGGCTATATCGGTTTGGCTGACGTGAATAAACCCTATCGTGGCTGGAAGTTGACGCATTTTGAAGGTGGGACTCATGTGCCGTATATGGCCAAGTGGCCCGCAAAGATCGCCGCAGGCAGCGAGATGCAGGCGCCGATTCATCACGTTGACCTGTTTCATACCTTTGCCGCGGCGGCTGGCGCGGCGATTCCCACAGATCGGCAACTCGATGGTGTGAATTTGTTGCCCTATATTCGCAATGAAGTGCAGGGTAACCCGCATGAGACCTTATTTTGGCGCCAAGGTCACCATCAGGCGGTGCTTCACCAGGGCTGGAAAATGGTGCGCGCTGACCGGCCTGATAAACGCTGGTTGTTTAACCTGGCGGAGGATCCCACCGAGCAAAATAATCTGGCAGCGGCTAATCCTGAACAGGTAGCGCTGCTCGAAGGTCTGTTGGCGGCGCATAATGCCGAGCAGATTGAACCCCTGTGGCCCAGTGTGCTCGATGCGCCACAGCTGATCGACAAGGATGGCTCAAAAACTTACGAAGCAGGTGATGAGTATATTTATTGGCCCAACTGACCTGGCGTCAGGCGTGCTGAGAGTAGCCTGATATAAATCAAGATGGCGGTGTTAATTCGCGACTAGATTAAGGCTTTCTCTGGCGCCAGTTGCGCCGTCAATGGTTTGGGTCGCATAGCTGGCTATCATCGTCGAGATGGCGGGGGCGGTTGTGAAAGGAGGCGACATCATGGCTAGAACAGGGGTTAAAACTTGGGCTGGAAATCTTATTGGCGCTGCGATTTTGCATAGGATGAGCAACATCAGGCGGGTACCTATTTGGATGCTGTTGAGCCTGCTGGTGAGTTGCGCCGGGCAGGGCCAACATGCGCAGACGGGCACGGTGATTGGCGGGCTACTGGGGGGGGTGCTGGGCTCTCAAGTTGGCGATGGACGAGGCCGTACGGCAGCGATCATTGCCGGTACGCTGATCGGTACCGCGGTGGGGGGTTCTATCGGTCAATCCATGGATGAAGTTGATCGGCAGAAAGTGGTGATGAGCCTGGAGAATGTCAGAACGGGCGTGCCGACACGCTGGCAGAACCCCGACTCAGGTAACGCCTATGCGGTCGTGCCGACGCGTACCTGGACATCCAATTCGGGTCCTTGTCGCGAATATACGATCGATGCCAGGGTGGCTGGTCAAGAGGATTCGGTTTACGGCACCGCCTGCCGGCAGGCTGACGGTAGTTGGAAGGTGCAGAACTGATGGATCTTGGTGAGTTGACGTCTTGATTGCGTAACACACCGCGGCTAACCACAGTGCTCCAGGCAAGTCGGCACCGAGTTCAGTTGTAGCCGTTGGGTTCAAAGGGCTGCAACTTTTCCAGCCATAACGACAGCAGCGTCTTCAGGTCCTCAGTAGGGTCGTAGCCCGGTTGATCCAGAGGCTCAAGAAGATCGACAATCTCAAATTCAAATACAGCCTCACCATGTTCAATCCAGTCAGCCTGTAAGCCTTTGATTCGCTCACTTCGGGTTTTAAGGCTCATGCGGTGTCGATTGAACCTCGCTCGAATATCCTTGCTGACAGCGATGTAGCTTTTGTTGTTCACAGCGTTGCGTATCCGGTACACACCCATCGTTTTCGGGGCGAGTTTGTACTCTAGGATGAGTTCTTTTCTCGTTTTCATCTTGACTGTATTCGAGGTATTGGGAGGTAATGGGCTCTTATGTTAGCGCAATGTGCGGCGTGTTGTCCCTGACTGTTATCTCTGTGTGGCAATGATGCCAAGGCATTAGATTAATAGAGACCCGCCTTCAAAAGCCAGGTCTTTTGAGTCTCTAGCGGATGTTTGTTGATCAGGGGCGGGTTAGGGCCAATTTGGGCTGAGCATTGCGAGAGCCACATCAACCAGTTCAACGGTTGGCAGTTGCGCGACGGCGGCCAGCGAATGCCACTCACACTTGTCGGTGGTACCCGCTAGCTCATAGGTTAGGGACCCTCCCAGGATAGTGGCGGTGTAAATGATCTGAATGCTCTGAAAAGCTTCGTCTGGCAGGTCGCGAGTGAAGGCGTGAACCCCAAGCAGTGCGTTTGAGGCAACGCTGAAACCGGTTTCCTCTTTAACCTCGCGTATCATGCCCGCTTCAGGATGTTCGCCAAAATCAAGACCGCCACCAGGGAGTGTCCATCGGCCCCCATGGCGTTCCAATTCTGGCGATAGGCGGCAAAGCAATATTTCATGTTCCCGGCGAACAATACCGTAAGCCGCGACGCGCAGTACTTGTGACTTGGTTTGACTCATCGTGACCCTTATATGAGGCTGAGAATTGCGAAGTGGGCTGCTTAAACACGGTGGCTAGGTTAGGCCAGGTCGAACCCGCTCAAGGGCATAGATCAAACCGCGCAACTCGGCCAGTGACTTCATGCGTCCGGCATAAGAGTAGCCGGGTTTAAGTCCGGGCTTGTTCTTCTCTTCCTCCAAAGTATGGCCGTGATCCGGGCGCATGGGGATCGGCTCGCGATGGCCCCGTCGAGCTTCTTCGTCGAGGAGCGCTGACACCAGACCAATCATGTCATTGTCGCCATCCAGGTGGTCAGACTCGAAAAAAGACCCGTCTGGCTCGCGCTTAATGTTTCGCAGATGCACGAAGTAGATGCTGGGTCCAAAGGCGCGAACCATGGCCACCAGATCGTTGTCGGCGCGGGCGCCATAAGACCCCGCACATAAGGTCAAGCCATTACTGCTGCTGGGTACTGCGTCGAGCAGTGCTTTGGCATCGCTGGCAGTGGAAACCACTCGCGGCAATCCGAACAGGGAGAAAGGTGGGTCATCAGGGTGAATACACATCTTGACGCCGGCTAGTTCGGCGCTGGGCATAATGTCTCGCAGAAAGGCAAACAGGTGAGCCCGGTAGCCTTCGGTGCCGAGCGCGGTAAATTCACTGATTGCTTGGCGAATACTGGCGCGGTCATAGGATCCTTCGCCGCCCGGTAGGCCGGCGATAATGTTTTGTTCGAGTCGTTCACGCGCCGGCGCTGACATCTGCGCAAAGCGCGCTGCTGCGCGGTCTAATTGGGCTTGGCTATAGTCCTGGCTGGCATTGCTTCGTGCCAACATATGTACGTCATACGCGACGAAGTCGGTCATCTCGAAACGTAGTGCCTGAGCAGAATTGGGCAGGGTGTAGGCCAGGTTGGTACGAGTCCAATCCACCACCGGCATGAAGTTGTAACACACCGTCTGGATGCCTGCTTGGCCAAGATTCAACAAGGTCTGCCGGTAGTTTTCGAGGTGCCTAAGATAGTCGCCAGTGCGGGTCTTGATATCGTTATGCAGTGGTACGCTCTCGACCACTGACCAGGTCAAATCCTGGGCTTCGATCAGCGCCTTGCGCGCGATGATGGCATCCAGCGGCCAGAGTTCACCCGTGGGAATATCATGGAGTGCCGTGACAATTCCTGTCGCGCCAGCCTGTCTGATGTGCTGCAGAGTAATACTGTCGTCGGGGCCAAACCAGCGCCATGTCTCTTGCATGTTAAGTTCCTCGGTGAAGTTGGCGCGGCATAATCGCGCCTCGATGTTGAACCACCTGCGCCGAGAGTTGTTGCGCCGCCTGGATGGCCTGAGGGATGCTTTCGCCCTGAATTCGAGCGGCTAAATAGCCGGCATTAAATGAATCTCCGGCGCCAGTAGTGTCTGTGGCGTTGACCCGAATTGCCGTGCCTGTGATATGCGAGTCGTTGCTCACGACATGACAGCTCAGGTCAGGCGCCTTGATGATGAGTTCTTCAAGGTCGAATGGTCGGTACAGCGCCATAGACTCCTCAAGGGTACTAATTTCCCATAACGCGATGTCGTCTTCCAGTGCGGGCATCACTATCTGGCAGAGGGGCAGAATTTGGCTGTAAGCTTGGCGCGCCTCAGCGACACTGATCCAGAGTTTCGGTCGGTAGTTGGGGTCAAAAACAATCAAAGTACCCCGTGCGCGTAACGCCGTCAGGCAAGTGACCAGATGCTCAATGTCTTGGTCGGCGACGATGGCCAGGGTGATACCACTTAAATAAAAGTAGCGGCAGTTGGGCGGCGTCAGGTTGGCTGCGAAGAGTTCACGGGCAGGGCTGAGACCCCGCCAGTAGTCAAAACTGCGTTCACCGTCTAGGCCGTTGGTGATGGTATATAAACCCATTTGACGATTCTTGATGTGCTCTAGGTGATCTGTGCCCAGGCCTTCTGCGGCAATGATGCTGGCAACCTGAGTGGAAAATAGGTCGTCACCCAAGCGTGTCATATAAGCGCAGTTCAGGCCTGCGCGGCCCAGATACACCGCCGTGTTATAGGTGTCGCCACCAAAGCCTTGTTGCCATTGGTGATTATCCAGGCTGGAAAATTCCACCATGACTTCGCCAGCGCAGACGATATCATACCCAAGGTTACTCACAGGTCACCTGCCAGAACAGCGCTGGCGGTAGCCCGACTACCTTGGGTTTGAATAAGCTGAAAGTACTGGTCAGCAAGGGCGACAAAGTTAGGTCGTTGGGCGGCCCATTCGTTTAGGCCTATGTGGCTAAGCAGCTTGCTGATCGGTGCATCTTGATGGTCGCGCATAACTTCGGTCAAACCGTCTGCGGCGGGATCGATGATGTCGTAATGCTCACCGTCGTCGCGAACCTGGCAGAGAAACCCAGCCCAGCCCGCCAGCGCGAGAGCATGAATTTTGAAATCTTTCGGGTTGTCAGCCAAGACGGTTTCGAGCCAACGTTGTCGAATTTTTTGGGAGCCGTCTTCGGCAATTTGCGCGGTTCTATGGTTAAGCGCCGAGTTGGCAAAACGGTCCAGCAATTGTCGCCGATAGTTTGGCAGATTAAACTCGGCTGGCATCTGGAGGCTCGGGCAGACCTCGCTCATATAACGGTCTACCAGTTCAGCGAAGACTTCGTCGTTGATGACCTGGTGAACATATGGGTAGCCACTAAGCTGTCCCAGATAGGCGATCAGAGAATGGCTGCCGTTGAGTAAGCGCAACTTGGCCTGTTCAAATGGCGTGGCATTATCGACAAAGACCGCGCCGCCGAGCTCCCATTCAGGACGGCCGGCGCAAAACTGGTCTTCGATAATCCATTGACTAAAGGTTTCAGTGAATACCGCCGCCTGGTCGTTCACACCCAGATCTTGGTTGAGTTCTGCCAGATCACTGGCGGTCGTTGCAGGTACCATTCGATCGACGACGCTGTTCGGAAAGCTCAGGTGGGTCAGTATCCAGTGGCTCAGCTCAGGGTCTAGGTGCCGAGCAAAATCCAGCACCACGGTTTTGAGGATGCTGCCATTGCCAGGTAGGTTGTCGCAGCTGAGTAAGGTGAGGCCGCCATGGGCTGCCAGCCTGCGGCGGCGCAGGCCTGCGACGATAAAACCAATGGCTGTTCTGGGTCGTGGGGTTAGTGGCTCATCGGTCAGTTGCTGTAGGTCAAAGACAATGTCTGGGTGGTTTTCAGCCAGGCTATGGTTAGCCTGGTCGTAGCAATAGCCTTTTTCCGTAATGGTCAAGCTGACGATATGGGTATCGGTGGCCGCGATAGCCTCGATAATAAGGTCGTTGTCAGCAGGTACCGATAACACGTCTTGAATGGCGCCAATGATCTGCCGGGTGACGCTTGCCCCATGGCGTTGTACCAACGTGTAGAGACCTGACTGGGGACGCAGTTGTTGTTGCACCTGGTCGCTGCGCAAGCTGACGCCCAAGATGCCCCAAGCCCCGCCTTTGGCATTGAGTACCGCTTCCGTGTACCACGCTTGGTGGCCTCGATGGAACGCACCAACACCGAGATGGACGATGCCCGTCTTGAGTTGCGCGTGATCGTAGGTCGGCAGGGCGACTGTTGTGGGTAGTGTCGATAACAAACTGGGACGCAGGCGGTTTGCCGGATGGGTGGGCCTCACAATTTGTAAGCCTTTTTAGCCAGGCCATAGGCGAGGTCATGGGCGAGTTCCACAGCTTCGTTTTCGAGCAACCGATGCTCGGCCACCAGACGCGCCAGAAACGCGCTATCGGCTCGGCGGGCGACGTCGTGGCGCGCGGGAATCGACAGAAAAGCACGGGTATCATCGTTGAACCCAACGGTATTATAAAACCCGGCAGTTTCCGTGATCTGCTCACGATAGCGGCGCATGCCTTCCGGGCTGTCATGAAACCACCAAGGTGGTCCGAGTTTGAGTGCTGGGTAATGGCCTGCCAGCGGCGCAAGCTCGCGGCTGTAACTGGTTTCATCCAGGGTGAAGAGAATGAGAGTCAGCGCTTGGTCATTACCATACTTATCTAGCAGTGGTTTCAGGGCTCTGACATATTCCGTCGGCAGCGGAATATCCGCCCCTTTGTCGCGGCCAAAACGTTGCAACAGTTGCGGATTGTGGTTGCGATACACCCCCGGGTGAATTTGCATCACCAGGCCATCTTCAAGGCTCATGCCGGCCATTTCCGTGAGCATCTGGGCGCGGAATAATTCAGCGTCGGCGGGGCTGAAGCCGCCGCTGAGAATATTGTCGAACAAGGCGACTTTATCACGGTCGCTCAGGTCTGCGGTGCGGGCGCTGGGATGACCGTGATCGGTGGAGGTGGCACCATGGCGTTTGAAGTAGTCACGCCGCTGCCGTAACGCGGCCAGGTAGCCGCTGAAGGACTGGGTGTCTTCGCCAGTGAGCGCGGCTAAGGTCTCAAGGTTCCCATGGAAGCCTTCATATTCGGGGTCGAGGACCGGATCGGGCCGAAAGGCGGTGATGACTTTGCCCGTCCAGCCACTGTCGGCAATGCGTTGGTGATGGCGCAGGTCGTCCAGCGGTGACTCGGTGGTGGCCAGCACCTCGATATTGAAACGCTCAAACAGGCTTCGAGGCAGGAACGCCGCGCTCTGAAGTTTGCCTTGCATGTGTTGATAATAATCCGCAGCGGTGTCGCTATTGAGCACCACGTCGATACCAAAAACCTCTGCGAACACATGATCCAGCCACATCCTGCTAGGCGTGCCTCTGAACCCATGATAATGATCGCCAAAGGTCTGCCAGATCACTTCCGGATCAAGCTCTCGATCCGCCGCCTGGCCCAGACCCAGTTGTTCCATGGATAGACCAAGGCTGTAGAGCATCCGCAAGACATAGTGGTCTGGCTGCAAGAGCAGACTGACGGGATTTTCAAAGGCCAGGTTGTCTGCGAACCAGCGCGGATCTGTGTGCCCATGGGGGCTGATAATGGGCAGATGTCTGATCTCTTGATAGAGCCGGCGAGCAATGTCACGGGTGGTTTTATCGGCCGGAAACAGTCGGTCAGCATGGAGCGATAATGGAATCTTCATCATAAATTTCTGTATATCGTTAGATAGATCAGTACCGCCAAATTGCAAGGGGCCTTATGGCAGTGACTCCGGACGCTCAAGCTGGGTAAGCCAAAGACCACCGTAGAGTGACAGTGCGTGCCTGTCAACTAGTGGCGCCTGGCCCCGAAGCCGGTGCGGGTGACCTGTGAATCGGGCACCCCCGGGCAAAAATGACGTGCGGCTTAGTGCTGCTCGTCTTGCGGCCGCTCGCTGAGTATTTTTCGGCCAGTGAACATGGCGGAAATGATATTGCTGCCTGATCTGATCTCGGTGACAACAACTGCAATCACGTGCATGACAATCACGACAGCTAGCGTGTAAAAGCCGTAAACATGTATCGTACCAAAAATCTTGCGGTACTCACGCATGCTGTCATAAGCCGCGCTATCGTACATTTGCGGGGCATTGGCGACCAATAACCCTGGGTCAATACCGGGTGCGGCGACCCACTGAGCAACCCAGTGGCCGAAGGGCGGAAAAAACAGGTCAGTGCCGGCGAGCACCAGACCGGTGACCATTTGCGTCGCGAGCAAGGCAAATAGCAGCACAACGCTCAAACTGCCCAGGGGATTGTGCCCCAGATATTGCTCCGGGCGACCGGCCCTGATCGAAGCTAGGTAACGCCTGACGGTGCCGATGAATCCCCGTTTGATCTTGATGGATTGCCAGCTGGCGTGCTGGTTGCCCAGAAAGCCCCAGATAAACCGCCAGATTAGGTTCAGCGCAAAGACATAACCGATCAGTGTATGCACTGTCTTCAGAAGGACCTTGCCGTCACTGGAGATGCCCAGATCACGACCAAACAGAATGACCAGTCCAACGGCCGTCAGGCCGATCACGCAGAGCACGTTGAGCCAATGAAACCAGCGGGTACCAGCGTCCCATACGGCGTAAGTTTTTAGTTCAGACATAGTGATGTTCCTGATTCTAGTTGGTCTTTGCGGACGATCTTAGCTGACAATCATCGGCGACAAATTATCGATCCCACTGGCATCCTGGCTTGGTTGGGCGGGTGTGCTAGTCGTTCATCATGGCGGTGGCTTCTACCTCAATCAGCAGCTCCTTCATCACCAACGCGCTAACACCAATCATGGTCGAGGCTGGCTGGTCATTTTGACTGAAATACCGATCCTTAGCTTGCCGATTGGCCTTGCTTTTGTCGCGGTCCAAATCGACCACATAGGTATTGAGTTTAACCACGTCATTGACGCTGGCGCCTGCTGACTCAAGCTCTCTGACGAGGTTAGCGTAGGCCATCTGCGCTTGCTCTTCGAAGGACTCACCGACCCGGCCATCGGCATAGCCGACTTGGCCAGAGACGAAGATGGTTTTAGTGCCGTTGTTGCTGCAAACGACGGTGTTGGTGAAGCCCATGGGATGTGGATTAAGAAATTCTTTTTTCAACATTTTAAGCTACCTCTTGGTGGTGCCAAGTTGAGTCAATAGAAGCGGTTTCTAACGCCGCTTGGCCGGGCCAGCATGGAGATGCAGACCAGGAACACGAGTGCAGATGATATCCCTTAGCTGACGGTATTGCAGTAAGGCCTACGTAGATTGTTGACCCAGGTTGAATCGCGAGCCTAGGGTATTTGTGGCACCGTCGTTTTTTTTTGCAGATGTGCCGCTCGAGGAGGGAAATATTCCGGCCATATCAGAAGTGCAGATGTCGCCGTCACGCCAGCCTTTGATGAGGTGCTGAGCGTTGCTCGGCAGGCGAATATTCCAGCTAATATCAGCCACATCAAGCTGGCCGTGCGCCTCTGCTATCCGGTTCGTACATAGGCACATAAAGACTTATTGGCAGGTGCGTGTGCCTAGGTGAATGACTTGGTCATTGGTCGAGGGACTGTCAAGCCTAACCACACATTCCTGGCCAGCCTTTTTGACTGTGACTGATGTCATGTCAGCGTCGATCTCTGCTTGGAAGTAGCCTTGATCATCCGTGGTGGCTATCCCTTGAGTGCCGAGCAATAACGCATGGCTCAAAGGTGCTCCGTCGGGTTTTAGCAGCTGTCCAAGCGCCACAAGAATGCGTTTGGCTTCGATCTCAATGCCGATGACATTGCCTGGGTACAAGGTTTTCCGATAGGTTTTCGTGTCTACGTTCAGTAGCGTTTTACCTTCAGTGAGGAACGAGATGTCATGGATATCATATTCACTTGCTGGCACAAAGCGGG